>Ga0181539_1000002_pt1 | contig 236003 bp, 177 predicted proteins | sample PEATcosm2014_Bin_46_FD_119767 | JGI IMG/M metagenome (GOLD analysis project Ga0181539, IMG submission 119767) | Peatland microbial communities from MTU Mesocosm Facility, Houghton, MI, USA - PEATcosm2014_Bin23_60_metaG | ecosystem: Environmental > Terrestrial > Soil > Wetlands > Peat | place...
CGCCTGAAGACTGAACAGAAGAAAACGAAGATAACGAAGCTTTTGGCCAAGTATATGCGTGCGACATGACAACTTGTGCCCAAAAGCCTACCAGATCGCCGTGGCCGAAGAATGATGTCATGCACCCCCCGTGCGCCTGTGCGCGAGAAGGAAGCTCGACGAGCCAATTCGGGGCGGCATAATCGGCTCAATGCAGAAGCTGCTGGCGAGACTCGCGGCCAGGCCCGCATGGGCGATCGCCCTGCTCGGGCTGGCGCTGTATCTCAGCGGCTCCTGGATTCTGCCCCTGGTTGACCGTGACGAGCCGAGATTTGCCGAGGCAACGCGGGAAATGCGGGAGCGCAACGACTGGGTTGTTCCCTGGTTTAACGGCCAACATCGCTTTGACAAGCCGCCGCTGATTTATTGGGTTCAATGGCTCGACTACCGGTTGTTGGGTGAAAATGCCTTTGCCGCCCGCCTGCCGTCGGCGCTTTTTGCCACCGGCGCTTCGCTGCTGGTTTTTTTCTGGGCCCGCCGGCTGGCCAAACCGCAAACCGCCTTGTCCGCGGCCGTGGTCTTCATGACCTGTCTGCAAATGCTGGTGCACGCCCGCCTTGCCGTTGCAGACATGCCGATGGTTTTTTTCGTGACCGCCGCCGTCTGGAGCGGGTGGGAATTAAGCCGGCCGCAGGCTGCTCGCGCGCACGTGTGGTGGCTGGTTTTTCATCTCAGCCTGGCCTTCGGCTTCCTGGCAAAAGGACCGGTTGCCTGGCTTCCCATCGGCGGATTGCTTTTGGGATGCTGGTTGCGCCCACAGGCATTCAATCTTTCCTGGGGACGTTTTGCGGCAGGGATGCTACTGACGCTGAGCCTCGTGGCGGCATGGGGCATCCCGGCCATTCTCAGAACCAACGGCGAGTTTATGGCGGTTGGGATCGGACAGCATGTCGTTTACCGGTCGATTGGAGTTATGGAAGGCCACGGCGCGGGCGGCTGGCTGGGCTGGGTGCTGACGTTGCCCTTCTATATGCTGGCGTTTTTCTTCAGCTTTTTTCCCTGGGCCATCCGTGTCCCCCGGGCGTTGAGATGTTGGTGGCCTTCCAGGCGACGCGATGCCGCTGGCTGGTATTTACTGACACAGGCCGGCTTGGTGTTCCTGGCCTTCACTCTGGTCCGCACCAAGCTGCCGCACTATACACTTCCCGCATTTCCCGCCCTCGCCATCTGGCTGGCGCGCGAAGTCGAACGCGGGACGATTGCCGGCCTGAAGATTTCCAGATGGGCGCCGGTCATGGCAGGTGTGACTCTGGCCATCACCATCGCGGGGTTCCTGGCCCTCAGACCGTTGTTTGTGGCTCATGAACTGTTTCAGAAGTCCAAGCCTTATTTGAAACCGGAAATGAGATTCGCAACCGTCCAATACACGGAACCAAGTCTGGTCTGGGAATTCCGCGGGATGCTGACCAATCACATGCAGGTGTTGAATCCAGACCAGGTGGAGAGTTTTATCAATCGGGGCGGCCCGGTGGTTCTGGTGGTGCCCACCAGCTTCTGCAAAACGAACCCGGGTTCTTTGGCACGGAAAATCATCGAAGTCCATGCCCGGGGGATCAACGTGGTCAAAGGCAGGAAGGTCGAGCTCACAGCTCTGATCGCGCTTTGACCGCATGCCCCAGGAAATCCCGGCCGACGGCGGGGCCGGGTCGAAGCCTGATGCCGACGCAAAAAGACCTGAAGACAGGGCAAAAGCGGGGCAGGGCGAAGCCATCCCCGCGCTCTACGTGGAACGCGGGCGCGTCTGGCGGGCTTTATAGCGGCACAGGAAGCATGACGGACGCGAAAATTGTGCTCAAAGGCCTGCGCGTGTGACCGAGGGGAGCGAACCGGGCATGAAAAAGGCTGGCGGCCAATCTGACCACCAGCAGGCAGGAGTTTTACCTGGTGGGTTGTTGCGAGATCCAGGCGAAACACTGTTGCGCCACGAAGCCGAGCAGCAGCAGGTCATCGCGTCCGAATGAATCGGTGGATTTCCACTGATCGCCGTCCCGGTAGTTGCGCTCGAACGTGGTGTGGTAACGCGGACCGTTTTGGGTCTCGTTTTTCCAGATCGTGGCACGCAATCCGTTGATGCGGATTTCATGCGCGGGTTTGTTGGTGGCTGGATTCGTAGCAGGTCTGTCTGTTTTCATATTTGCCTTTCTAGCGGCCCCGGTTATCGGGGCGTTTTTGTTTTTCACCTTTGGCCTGAAAACAAACGACCCGAGGAACCGCCTGGACCCGTCATGAATCGCAAGGATGCGTCGCCCAAGGAAAAACGCAAAAAGCGCTGTGTCCCACGTGGACCGCGCCGGAAGACAATGGAAATCACCGCCAGGACGGGATGGGCTGTTCGGCGGGTGGACAGGCCGATTGGATCAAGCGCAACCAAGCAAAAAAACCGACTGACGAGGCCGCTACCACGCGCCGGGCCGCTCAATGCGGATGGGGCGAACCATAGTCCCGTACGTGGCCAACGACACGTCCCCTAAAGTCAAGTCAAATGCAGAATGTAGAGATGTGACCCCGCTTTAGACCCCGATTTACGATGAGACGCGATGGGGGCTTGCTCGGCTGGTGAACGGAAAGACTGGATCGAGCACCGGCAGGGAAAACTCGGCTGGAGTGGCTGCCGCGCGGGCGACAATCAGCCTATGTCTCACGATAGTTGAGATTTACAGTAACGACTCGCGGTTCGCTCATGATGACGGCCTTCATCACCGCCAGAAGATCCTTGCCGGGCTCCAACTGCACATAACAGGTTGGGGTCCCGGAGAGGTTTAGTCGGTTCGAAGAGAGTGTGAAGCCGTGTCGCTGGCCCATTGCCACCAACTCCTCGCGACCAGTCCCTGCTTCGGCGGAGATGCCAAAAGAATCCCTCCGGTAATCTCCTGGCGGAAGGCCCACGAGGAGCGAGTAAATAACGTCAGCGCGCGGCGGGCTGAGCGTCGCCATCGGCCTGACGCCTGCACTTTTCAGGTCGGCCACTACCCCCTTGCCCCGGCGAAGCAGTTCCTGGCTCGCCACCAGACGCTCGGCGCCATCCTTCGAATTAACGTGTTTGACCAACTCCCGCACGGACATAGTTGCGGCATTCGTGGAGGGGTGTAACGACGCGTTTGCACCTTGAGACGAAGAACCACTATGAGAGTCTTTCTCAATGGCCAAGCTGAGGAGAAACAATCCCGCGCAGACCAACAGGACTATCGACGCCACCGTGCCCGGTCTCCTCATCGTCTCGAAAGGGGCGGCTCTAGTACTCCGCGCGGGCTCGCCGTTTGCTGAGAAAGCGCCAGCCTGCGGACATACCGAGGCCCAAAACCGCCAGCGTGCCCCCGCTTGGTTCTGGGGCGTAGCTCGCCATGTTTACCACGGCCCAATTGAAATCCTTAGTGGGAGTCACGCCCGCCGTGGAAAAGAGCGCTTGGACATCGGTGATCGCGTTAGTTATCGCCGTCCAGTCTGCGGGCGCGAAAGTGGCTCCGCCAGCGAACGATGCGCTGATGGAAATCCCGCCCAAGCCAGTCCAATTGAAAGCGTTGTTGAGGATGGCTTTGTCCTGTTGGCCGGCGCGCAGGCCGTCAACTTCGGTCGGCTGCATTATGTCGTTAGCCTGGTTGTAACTCTGCGGAGGGGCAGTAGTCCAGTTAGGATCAAGGTGCGTGCCGTTCGTCGCTGCCGTCAGGATGCCAAGAGTGGTCCCAGTGCCATCCGTGTTCTGCATGTAATTCCGGTCACCGTCAGGGTCACCCAGCCGGGGGAAAACGTGCGCGTTGAACAGGCTGTAATTGACGGTGAAGCCGATGGCATGAAGCAACTCGTGCTCGGCGACTTCTGTCGGGTCGGATTGGTCCCAGCCGGTATAGAACTGGGTCGTGGCACCCATGGGCAACCCGGCGGAGTCTGTGCCGAAATTGGAGGTGGCCGCTAGTGTGTCGTCGCTTACGGCTCTGATGGAACTGGGGGCAGCAACCGTAAGAATAGCGCATAGGGTGAGGAACACGGATCGCTGAAGAGTACTTTTCATAGGCATTTCTGAGATTTGCGTAACGTTGTTCTAACCTGACGCTTCGTTCTTGGCACGACGCTTAAGCTATTGAGACCACACGAAGCGGAAATTTGGTTCTTTTCTACCAAGCTAGGGGAATTCGCGCAACGGTGAAGTCTTTGGAAAAGCAGTCAATTCTTTGGAAGCACGGCCGAAGCCCGCGCCGAGGGCCCCAATGTCCAGGACCTTCATCCCAGGCTGGCAGATGCGAAAGGCTCTCTCCACTCTGAGGGCGGGATGCCAACGTGAGTTCTGAAAACCTTCCGGAAATGGTCTGGGTTGGGGTAGCCGACGGCAGAGGCCACTTCCTTGACTCGCTTCAGAGGATCGCGGAGCAGGTTCTTGGCCCTGGCGAGCCGGAATTGCTCCAGATAGTGGTGGAACGTCACGCCAGTCGTCGTGGAAAACAGGCTGGAAACATAGCTGGCATTCATGCTCAAGGCCGCAGCCAAGTGGCTCAATTGCATGGGGTGGGAATAATGTTCATGGATGTAGTCCAGCATCCGCTGAACAATTCGCTGGTTGTGACTGCGCCTCGGTTGCAGGTCTCGCGGAGCCCATCCTTCCTGGCTGCGGGCTTTGGCAACAGCCCTGGCGTCTGTGCCATTGCCGGGCAGAATGCCCGGCGAACCTGCACCCCTGATGGATGCGCTGCCAGACTCATGGGAACTTTGCCCGGCTTCAAACGTGGCCTGCAGCTCGTGGATAATAAGCCGTGTCAGGCTCACGGCGTGAATGAAGGCTTGCCTGTCGGCAGGGGAAGCCGGCGCTCGCTGCTGCACCAGGAGCGTTACCGGACGCAGGTCAGAGACATTGAGACGGCCGCAGTAGTTGATCGAGCCGCAAAGGCCGGCAAAGCACTTCTCCGCCTTTTGCCCTTTCCACAGGTGCTGCCATCGTTTCTCCAGGCATGTTTCGCATCTTTCAGGCAGCTTGCCCTCCCGGCACTGGCGTGCTCGCGGACATGGCTCGTTGAACTTGCCCGGCTTCGATCCAGCCACCGTCTCCAGCCAAGACACATCAAGATGCAGCCCTGTAAGCTCATGCAACACACCACGCAGCGGTCTTGTGAGCCGTTGCCTGAGCAGGTTCTGACACTGCTTGAGGGTGAGAACAGCGGAGCCATCCCTTCCATCGCCGGGCTTCGCCTGAGTCGAAAGATAAACACCACCCTCTCCTCGAACCAGAGCTGAAAACCGATTGGCTCCGATTCGAGCTGGCTCGCCCGCGTGGCGTCTGGGGGGCACGACTCTAGGGTTGGTCAGGATAAGAATCCGGACCACGCCCCGTCCAGATGTCATCCCAAACGAGTGTGTTGAGTAGCAGATTGTCTGGAAATTGAAAGCAGTGTTTTTACGGATACTGATTCTGGGGATTGATTCACGATGCGCTTTAACAGAGCTGGATTTGCTTCGTTGTGTGCGATTCAATCCAGCAGCACCAAGTAAAACTCGGCCAGCCAAAAGGAGCTTTGCAGAAAAAGGAGCGGCCCGTGTGGAGCCGCTCTCAAACGCGGACGGGGAATACGAATGATCAAGCAGCTCGCGCTGTCAAGGAACGGCGGACAAAACCAATCGCGACGACCCGGCCGCCAACCAGCGCGCCGCCGCCAGGCTTGAGGACGGCTGCCACTTCAAAGGAACTTAGACGCTCATGCCCGATCATCAGTGTTGCTTCCATCGTTCCGCTCCATAAACGCCGAATCGGCCGAAGGCAAAGAGAAAGGATGAACGCTGAGGGTGCTGCCTGCCCGGACCTGCGCGGGGGGCCGAAGGCAACTCCAGTGCCTTCCGCGACCGTCGTTCTTCACGCTGCCAGCAACGTGAGTTTTAGGACCGAGAAATGTTCGCATTGTCACACAAAGAGTGATGAGATAAAATGGCTCGCAATCAGGGCGCTTGGCGCAGTGGTTAGCGCGTCTCGTTTACACCGAGTAGGTCGGGGGTTCGAATCCCTCAGCGCCCACCACCCACAATGCCGGTAATTTCTCTCTCGCCAAACGGGCCGTGCATTGAGCAGCGAGTCGGAAGACGGGCCCCCGGGCCAGGAGCCAGGTGCCGGGTGTCAGGCGCCAGACAGCACGCGTCTCAACTGTGCCGGAAGGTGATGCGCGCCTTGCCAAGATCGTAGGGAGACATCTCGACGTTGACTTTGTCTCCGACGCTGATGCGGATGAAATTCTTGCGCATTTTGCCGGAAATATGCGCCAGCACTTCGTGGCCGTTGGGCAAAGCCACTCGAAACATGGTGCCCGGCAGCACCTGGGTCACTGAGCCGATCAACTCAATTGGTTCTTCTTTAGGCACGCTCTCAGGCGATTGTGGATCAGTTGATGCCAGTATCGGGCGCGAAAATCAACCCCTGAATGCTTCCGGGCATCCGGTCACCTGGCCGGTCCCGCCCGAAAACCGCCCCAGTGTTCGGGACGAAGCGCTTTGCCCGGGTTGAGAGCAAAAGGCATTTTGTTGGCAAAACGGGTCTTCCGAACCGTATTTTGTCTTGTTGAAGAGCAAAATTCTTCCGATCAGAAAGCCAAAAAACTTGTTGGACAATTGTTGGAAGCCCGGTAAAGTGCGGTGCCATTATGAAGAACAGCTTATTCACGACCGTTTTGATGTGGCTCCTTGCCACCAGCGCGATTCTTTCCATCGTGTTCTGCCTGCAGTTCATTTTCCGGACGCGCGAGTTGTTCACGCTCCAAGCGGAGATGGGCAGATACCAAAACAACCACCAGTTGTTGAATGTTCTCATCGGTGATCTGCGGGAATACAGCAAGCGTAATCCTGCCATCAACCCCATTCTCCAACCGCTCGGCCCGGGCCGAACCAATGCGCCTGCCGCCGAAGCGCCGAAACCCTCAGGCAAATAACTCTATGAACGAACCCGAAAACAGAACTCCGGAGTCTTCCGAAATAGCTGAATTGCAAGGACGGTGCAATACGTTGAATCGCCAGATGGGGGTGTTGCTCGTTGCGCTTTTCGTGGTCAGCGGAACCTTGACGGTTTTCCTGGGTGTACAGTCCAGGCGCGTTGGCAAAAACCTTCAGTCTATTCAGCCACAGGCGCAAATGGTAATCGCCGCATCCCAAAAGGAGGCACCGGTCATCAGTTCCTTCATGGCCAAATTGGTTGACTACGGCCGCACGCATCCGGATTTCGCCCCAATCATGGTTAAGTACCATCTGAACACCAATGCGGCTGCGTCGGGAACGAACTCCAGTTCCGCCACGGCAGCACCCAAAAAGTAAGCCTCAACCCGCTCTCTTCACCGCCGCCTCCAGGCTGGCTCCGCACGTGGCACAGAAACTGGATTCAGGGGCGCATAATTTTCCGCAAGTTGGGCAGGTCATATGTGCTTGGCTATGCCGGTAATGGATGATCAGGTTTCGGATGTAAGGAATCCAGTTGAAGGCGTAGGCGAAGATGAAGACGGAATCGCGCTGGCGCAGCGAATAAATCAGGAACAGCAGCGATCCCATCAGACTCAACCACCAGAATGTGGTCGGCACCACGACGCGCTTTCGCTTTTCGGTGGCATACCATTGGATCAGGAAGCGCAACGAAAACGCGGCATTCCCCAGCCATCCCAACACCTTCCAAACACTCCATTCGACTCCCAGGAAATGCCCGTTAATCCAGATCAGGTTCGTCAGCCAATCCATATGACGGCGAGCTTAAGCCATTGCGGGGAAACAGAAAGCAGTAATTGAAAGGCGCCTGGCCGCGGGCGCTAAACATCCTTCATTACCTTTGCTGCCGCCTTCACCGTCTTCTCAATATCCGTTTCGCTGTGCGCCGTTGAAATGAAGCCGGCCTCGAACTGCGACGGCGCCAGGTAGATGCCGGCGTTCAACATCCCGTGGAAATACTTCTTGAACCGTTCGCGATCGCTGTTCCCGGCGTCGGCCAGATTCCAAACCGGCCCGCGGGTGAAATAGGTGCAAACCATCGAGCCGCAACGGTTGACCTGCACCGGCTCTCCGGCCGATCGGGCGGCGTCGCGCATCCCGGTCTCAAGTTGCTCGCCGAGTTGTTCGAGGCGGGCGTAGGCGTCGTAGCTGCGGTCGTCAGACCTCGGCATCTCTCCGGCCGCACGGTCAGACCGCGGCGCCGTTCCTTTTCCAGCCGCGCTCGGACGAGCGCCGCCACCCAATTCCTCCAGCGCGGCAATGCCGGCCGCCATCGCCACCGGATTCCCGCTCAAGGTGCCCGCCTGGTAAACCCGACCCGTCGGTGCCAGACAATCCATGATCTCCCCCCGACCGCCGAACGCCCCCACGGGCAACCCGCCGCCAATGACTTTGCCAAAGCAGGTCAAATCCGGCGTAATGCCAAACCGCTCCTGCGCGCCGCCTCGTGCCAGTCGAAAGCCGGTCATGACTTCGTCAAAAATGAGCAGGGCGCCATGTGTCTGAGTAATCTCACGGAGAAATTCCAGGTAACCCGGCTTCGGCAGGTAAAGCCCGGCATTGCCAGGCACCGGTTCCACGATGATTCCCGCCACTTGATCCTTGTTAGCCGCCAGCGCTGATTGGACCGCTTCCGTGTCGTTGAAGGGCAAAACGATGGTGTGCTGCGTAAACGCGGCGGGCACCCCGGCGCTGTCTGGATTTCCGAACGTCAGCGCGCCGGAACCGGCTTTCACGAGCAACGAATCCGCGTGGCCGTGGTAGCAGCCGTCGAATTTGATGATTTTGTCCCGTTTGGTGAACCCGCGCGCCAGGCGGATGGCGCTCATGCAGGCTTCCGTGCCGGAATTCGTCATCCGGACTTTCCGCACGCTGGGCACAAACTCGCAAATGAGCTTTGCCAGCGTGACTTCATAGGGATTGGGGATGCCGAAGCTGGTGCCGTTTTCCGCCGCCGCCTTGACAGCGGCAATGATTTTCGGATGCGCATGGCCGAGGATCGCCGGCCCCCAGCTCAATACATAATCAATGTATTCGTTGCCATCGACGTCCCAAACCCGCGCCCCTTTAGCTTTGTTGACGAAAAACGGCTGGCCGCCGACAGCGCCGAAGGCGCGCACCGGCGAGTTCACGCCGCCGGGGATGTATTTCAATGCCTCGGCATAAAGCTGCTCCGACTTCACACGAGTCATGGCGAAAACCTAAAGAATGCTGGAAGGAGTTGCGAATAAAATAACCACCGTAAGAATCCGCAAATCCCGCCGATGAACGCCAGGGAAACCGGAGGCGTCTGGAGAAGACAGTCCAGGGTTTTTCTCCAAATTCACAGCCATCTGCAAAACCCGCGGATAATCCCTTCGGCATTACCTTTCCCAGAATTTCTGCGCGATGGGAATTCGCCGGCCCATGCCAAACGCCTTGGTCGTCACCTTCAAGCCCGGCGCAGCCTGGCGGCGTTTGTATTCGTTCAGGTCGATCAGGCGTATCACTTTGCGGACCGTCGCCTCGTCAAGTCCAGCCGCGACGATCTCGGCGGCGGATTTTCCATTCACGACATACTGGTCCAGGATCGCGTCGAGCACGTCGTAAGGCGGCAGCGAATCCTGGTCGGTCTGGTTGGGTCGCAGTTCCGCCGAGGGCGGTTTAGTGATCGACGAAGCCGGGATGATTTCCGTTTCGCCGACATCGGCAGGGCCGGGCTGCTGCCCGGGCTGAAAGGGCGGCAGCGCGTCCCTGCCATGCTCGTTAATCCATCGAGCGAGCCGGTAAATCATCGTTTTCGGCACGTCGCTGATGACCGCCAGCCCGCCGCACATGTCCCCGTAAAGTGTGCAGTAGCCGACCGCCAGTTCGCTTTTGTTGCCCGTCGTCAGCAGCAGCGAGCCGAATTTGTTGGACAATGCCATCAACATCAAACCGCGCAACCGCGCCTGGATGTTTTCCTCCGTCGTGTCTTCCGGTCGCCCGGCGAACATGGGTTGGAGTTGTTCTTTGACCGTCTCAAACGCCTTTTGAATGGGAACGATCTCGTATCGAATTCCCAGCCTCCGGGCCAGGACCCGGGCATCGTCCAGGCTGTGTTGGGACGAAAACTGCGACGGCATGGAAACGCCGAGCACGTTGTCCTTGCCCAGCGCCGCGACCGCCAGGCAGGCCGTGACCGCGGAATCGATCCCGCCGCTGAGTCCCAGCACCGCCCGTTTGAAACCGCACTTGTGTAAATAATCGTGCAACCCGAGGACCAGCGCCCGGTAGACGGCCTCCTCCGGGCACAGTTCCACCGGGTTCACCGCCACGTTTGAAGCCAGGTCCGCCACTACAAAGTCCTCGGCAAACCATTTCCCCTGCGCAATCAGGTCACCCGCGGCATTGAATACCAGGCTGCGACCGTCAAAGATCAGCTCGTCGTTGCCGCCAATCTGGTTGCAGAAAACGACCGGCCGCCGCAGCTTGTGCGCGAGACTGCGCAGCATTTCATAGCGGGTTCGGTTCTTTCCCAGATGCCAGGGCGAAGCGGAAATGTTGAAGATCACTCCCGCTCCGCCTTCGGCTAATTCGACCGGCGGATTGTGCCGGTAGCGGCGCTCGGGCCAGAAGTCTTCGTCGTTCCAGATGTCTTCGCAAATCGTGAGGCCAATTTTCCCGCCGTTGAAGTCGGCCGCGTGATTCTCAATCGCCGGCTCGAAGTAACGGTCCTCGTCGAAAACATCGTACGTGGGCAACAACGTTTTGGCCCGGGTGGCCAGAATTTCTCCATGCTGCAACAGGGCGACCGAATTCGTCACCTCGCGGCCGGGCCGGCGCTCGTTCCGGCCCACGAACCCCACCAGCAGGCCGGTCTTGTCCGTCGCCGCAGCCAACCGGCTGAGCACCTCCAGATTCTCCGCGATAAAGCGCTTGTTCAGCAGCAGATCGCGCGGCGGATAACCGGTAACGCATAATTCCGGGCACACCACCAGATCGGCGCCCGCGGCGACACCCCGCCGGTAGCCGGCAAGAATTCTCGCCTCGTTGCCGGCGACATCGCCGACGGTCGGGTTCAGTTGCGCCAATGCGACTTTCATTTGGGCCGCGCCCGTCAGGGCCTCCGATGAAACGTGTCCCTCAACGCTCCTCGTTCGCTGCGCACGGTCATGCCCGGGCGCACCCGGTGACGCTGGAACCACCCCTGGGGCGTTTCCAGCGCGTAGGCGATGTTGTCCGAGGCCGAAAGGACCGCATTGGTGTCTTGTGGCTGCAGATCATGGATTTCCTGGATCACCCCGTCGGAATCAAGGTAGGCAACCGAAAGAGGCAACGGGCAATTCTTCATCCAAAACGACGCGCGTTGCGGCGGGAAGACAAAAATCATGCCTTCATTTTCCGGCATGTTGGTGCGGAACATCATGCCCGTGCGCTCCTGTTCCGCGGTCAACGCCATCTCCGCCGTGATTTGCTCCGGGCCGAGCCAGAGTTGGATCATCGGCAATTTCGGCTGCGCCTCTCGGGGTTCGGACAGGTCGACGACCGTGTCGGTTGAGTTGCCGGCCTTTTGGCAGCCGGTAGCGGCCAGGGCGACGAAGACCACCGCGACAAAGCGATCAAACTTCATGCAGGGAAGAAGTTGAACAATGCGAACAGGTTTTTCAACTCCGAGTTGAACTTCGTTTTTTCACCGGGACAAGAGCATCGTCCCCGTCCCCGGAGGCGCAATCTTTTCCTTGATGTCCGCAGCGCGACGCGGAGGGGGCGGATTTTTGCCCCGAAGAAAGGCAATAATTATCATGGCCTTGGGAACGACGCTGCGCCATTGTATGCCCGGTGCCGGGAAGATGACCCGGTCATGCAGGAGTCTTCCGTTCATAATCGCAAGACACAGCAGCCAGTATAATGAAAGTCCTTTTGATCAGCCCACAGACACCGGATACTTTCTGGAGTTTTAAACACGTTCTCAAATTTGTCTGCAAACAGGCGGCCTTCCCGCCGCTGGGTTTGCTCACCGTCGCCGCCATGCTGCCGCGCGATTGGCAACTCCGCGTCGTGGACATGAACGTCGAGCGACTCGAGGACGATGATCTCCACTGGGCGGATTGGGTGATGATCAGCGGCATGATCGTCCACAAGGAGTCGGTGCGGAGCGTGGCGGGGCGGTGTGCCGCCTTTGGCAAACGCATCATCGCCGGCGGGCCCCTGTTCACCACGGGTCATGAATCGTTCCCTGAAATCCAGCATTTCGTTCTCGGCGAGGCCGAGGAAATCATGCCCCGGTTGGTGGAAGACCTGCGGAACGGGCGGCTGCAACACCTCTACGAGGCGTCGGGCAGACCATCCCTCGAGCAAACGCCCGTGCCCCGTTGGGACCTGGTTGATCTGCGGCATTATGTGACGATGGCCGTCCAGTTTTCGCGCGGCTGCCCGTATGATTGCGAGTTTTGCGACATCATCGTGATGAACGGTCGGGTGCCGCGCACCAAGGCTCCGGCCCAACTCGTGACGGAACTGGAATCGCTGCGCGAACGCGGGTGGAAGGAGATGGTGTTCATTGTGGACGACAATTTTATCGGCGACAAACGAAGCACGAAGGCATTGCTGCATGAGATCATCGAGTGGCGCCGGCGCACCCGTCCGCGCATGGGTTTCTTCACCGAGGCGTCGGTCAATCTTGCCGACGATCCCGAGTTGTGCCGGCTGATGGTGGAGGCGGGATTCCGGAAGGTGTTTGTCGGAATCGAGACGCCGTCCGCCGAGGCTCTCGAGGAATGTCGCAAGCTCCAGAATCGGAACCGGGATCTGGTCGCCGCGATAAAGACATTGCAGCAGCGCGGGCTGGAGGTTATGGGCGGGTTCATCGTGGGATTCGACAGCGATCAGAAGGACATTTTCAAACGGCAATATGAATTCATTCAGCGTTCGGGCGTGGCCACGGCCATGGTGGGCCTGCTCACCGCGCTGCCGCAAACCCGGCTCTGGCAACGGCTGAAACATGAGGGGCGCCTCGAAACGGAAAGCACCGGCAACAACACGCAAGCGGAGCTGAACTTCAAGCCGAAGCTGAACCGTGAGTTTTTGCGGGAGGGCTACCGCGATCTCATGAAAAAGCTGTACGAACCGAAGGTTTACTACCGCCGCATCCAGACGTTCCTCAAGAACCATCACCCGCGCGGGCCGCGCGGGCGATTGTCGCGGGCGGACCTCACGGCGTTCGTGAAATCATTTTGGCTGTTGGGCGTCTGGTATCGAGGGCGCGTGGCCTACTGGAAGTTTTTCTGGACCACTTTGCTCTGCCGTCCGCGCCAGTTCCCTCACGCGATCGAATTGGCCATCATGGGCTATCACTTTCGCCGGGTCGCGGGGTTGCTTTGAAGTCCAGCGCCTGGAGCGGAGTGCCGGGACGGGGCTTCGCCACTTTGCGGAACGGAGATGCCCCACGCCGGGTCTGGCGTCGTTCAGCCCGCGCTTGCACGCCTGAGATCTCGCCGCTAGAGTTCCCCCAGAGGCGCCCGTAGCTCAGTTGGACAGAGCATCTGCCTTCTAATTCACGAAAGCAAATTTTCCCCATTTTTGCTGACGCACAAAAAACGTTAAATCACCTTGTCATTATTGAAGATTCTTCGCGTTGCACTTTTGTCCGAATTTGAAACGAGTTGCTCTATTTCGGCTCAAAAAACGCCGGGTAGTATCAAAAGGCAGTATCAAAAAACTGTCCAAGTGCGAAGTGCATGATCTCTCTCGCAGGTTGTCAAAATCGTGTTTCTATAGCGAGCGGGACAAGGAGCAAAAACGGCGCTCACAATTGCCCCATAAACGATTTTCCCGATGCGGTGCGAGTAATCGCATGGCGCTTCCCGGCGCTCTCACGCCGGGATTTCCCATTAACCCGCAAGGGCTGAAACTTTGATTCTCTCACGAATTGTCGGCACATCTTTGCTTCCCTTTGGCATATAAAAAATGCAACTCCCGCCGCTTCGCTCTTCCCAAAGCTCCCCAAGCGCGCGCTTTTCCCTGTTTTCATCGTTTGACCAGTCCGTTGCGTTCTTATAAGACTCCCCCGCTGCCCTGCGAGTTCCACCTTGACGATGCTCGCTCCTCTGTCAGACATCCGCCATTTGGACGGCGAGTACTCCATCAATGGAGTGAATACAAACACGGCGGAATCGTTTTTCTCTTTACTCAAGCGCGGCGTTTACGGAACGTTCCATCATGTTTCAAAAACGCACCTGCCCCGGTACTGCGCCGAATTTGAATTTCGCTGGAATCACTGGGATGTCGAGGACGGTGAGCGGATGGAGACGGCGCTTAAAGGGACAAAAGGGAAACCATTGAGCTACCGACAACCCCAAAATGGGTCTGATAACAACCAAAAAAGCAGCTCAGATTCTCAATGTGACGCCGGTGAGAATACGGCAATTCATCCAAGAAGGCCGTTTGGCTTCCGAAAAGCAAGGTCGTGATCACATGCTGGATTCCACCGAGGTAGAACGATTCAATCGTCAAGGCCGGCGCTCCACCGGACGGCCTCCCAAACAGTCCGATAAATAATCATTGCGTATGCGATAGTCTTTGCTATATTTCCGGTATGCCGATTTCACGGATCAGAGAAATTACGACGCTGGATTTAGACCCACTCCACCAAAATTTGGAGTTTCGGTTTCATCAGCCGCACCAAGGTTTAGCGCCCACTCTCGACCTTAATTTTCCCGGTGTTGAAACTCAGCACGCAACTCATTCCATCCATCCTTATGTTGCGGCAATAAACCCGCCGCTGGCGGCGACTTTAATCCGTCACTATATCCCGGAGGGTGAAACCGGCCTCGACCCGTTCTGTGGGGGCGGTGGAGTCCCGGTGGAAGCCATTTTGAACAACCGCAAGGCTATTGGATGTGACATCAATCCCTTGGCTGTGCTGCTGAGCCGGGTAAAAACAACTCACATTCCGTCCCGTCGAACGCTCAAGCTATTCCAAAAGCTGCTGGCCGAAGCGGAAAAAGAGACCCGCACCGCCCGCGTTGACGACGTGCCTGAAGTGATTCGCTTCTGGTACTTCGACGATACATTGAAACCGTTGCGTGCCTTGCAAAACTTGGTACTTAGAATTGAAGATCAGGATGTGCGGCAGCTTTTTCAGGCGGTGCTTTCTGCCACTGCCAGAGATGTCATGCTCACCTACCGTGGCGAAATCAGGCTTCGCAAACTTCAAGGAAACGATTTGGCCCGGTTTAAGCCCAATGTGTTTGTAGCGTTCAAGAAACGTGCCCTTTCAGCTATGGCGAGCGTGGACGGCCTGCCTCAAGGAGCCAGAGCCTCTGTTCGGTTGTTGGATTGCCGTGAACTGACACGGGAACAACGCTGTCATACGGTGATAACGTCGCCGCCTTACGGAGATGACAAAAACGGCGTCGGTTACTTCCAGTTCAGCCGCAATATGCTTTACTGGATTGGCGTTCCTCTGGATGAACAAAAACGACGGAAAGAATCTTTCCTCGGCTCAATGGCCAACGGCGTGCATGGCGTTCCTGAGACTTCGACGCTTCGGAAAACTTTGGAGATCATCGGCAACCAAAATCCCATTCACCATCGGGAAGCTGCAAGCTTCTACACCGATTATTACAAGGCGTTGCAGCGTATCGTCTTAGTCACGGCTGAGAGAGTTATCATCATCATTGGCGACCGTGTGCTGTCCCGGACGAAAATCAATAACGGGCACATCACCATTGAATTCATGGAAGCCATCGGTTGGCGCTTGGAACACTATTACAACCGTCAATTGACTAAAAAACGAATCGCCAATCTTGGCGGAGACGGGGGCGGTATTTCCTTGGAGCACGTCATGGTTTTCAGGCAGGCTTAGTGGCGTCTTTGTCGAAAATTATCCCACGCCTGCACAATGTCACGGACAAGAACGTCCGGCTGTGGCCTTGAGAAACTAAGGGCGTAGATTCGGGAGCCAGATTGAGTCGGCCCGGTGCTTTCTGGCGTGCGAAGATTGAAGGAATAGCAGCCGCTAAACCACCCGGAAACCTCAATGTACGCTCTTTTGTCTCCCTGTCCTTGAAACTCTCCACGTACAATCCCGTCACCATGCGGTGGAGGAAACATCTTGTCATCCATCGTTACCGCCGACGACCAATATCCTTGGCGGATCAGATAGGCACTTGCCGGAGCATCATCTCTGAATCGTTCTGCGATACTGGCTTTGATATGGAGGACTCCAAAGACTGTTCGATTGCCGTCGTCACTGCCTTCAAGGATTAAATCCATCGTAGAAAGTCCGTGTCCTTGTTCTTCCAACCCCAATGCTCTCGCGTCTGCTCTGGTTCCGGTTCTCAAGTTAATGCGGTACGACTGGAGCCGTTGGTCATAGACGGAAACAATGACGTGTTCCAGAGCTTGGCCGCTGACACGCTTCCAACTTTGATCGTTGCGGCGGTAACGGTTTCTAAACTGGTGATAAATCAGATGAACCCACAAATCGGCGGGATTGGCGGTCGGGCACAGCCTCAGCGCCAGTTGCATGGCATTTGACACTCTGAGATATTTTCTCGGACGATTAAGCCCCACACCAAGCTGATCCGATACCTGCTGATACTGCTCAGGTTCTATGCCTTCAACCTGCACCGTTATACGCTGTCGCCTGTTAGTACTCCGCAGGATAACGGGTGTCATGCGGCAGCCGCCTTTTCGTCAACAACGATCACCCGGAAGTATGTAATCGTAATAATTTCCAGTGAGAAGCATTATAAAGTCTTGCGTGTATGATAGATTTACGGTGCAATGCCTTGACAAGTTTTGGCGGGTCAGTTTGTTTTGTGGAAATTCTGTTCTGAATAAGCGACGTGAAAAAGAAGCCGCTCGAGACAAAATACCAGAAAAAGATTTCGCTTTACCCGCTGTCTTTGGATGAAGCTTTGAAGGCTGCGCTACAGACGCCACCGCCGCCAAAGGCGCTTTTACTGCTGCCACCAAAAAAGGGAAAGGGTTGATCGTTTTTAGCGGTTTGATTTTATCACAAACTACGAAGCATGAAAATACATTGGGATGCAGTGGTTGAGGGCGCAACTGCGGGCATAGTTGCATCAATACTACTCGCACTGTGGGCCGTCTTACGCGATGTGATCAGAAATTATTGTTTGAAACGAGCGTTACGACGTGAACTTAGAATTATATCTTGCGGACACACAACGGCTGGAATTACGACACAAGTTCAAAATTTCGTTGGCAAGGAATTTACCGTGCGCGAAATCGCCCTCGTTACGGATAGACTTGAATGTCCGTTTACCGCAACTGGCAACGTCACTTCTTGTCTTAAAGATGTGAAACTCAAATTAACTAAAGACCAAAGAGAGAAATTAAACAAAGGAGAATCAATACCAGTTTCACTCCCTCGAATCTCAAAGGGGACGTGGCGTGTTGGATCACCTCCAACCGGTTTTAGGAGCATAGCGCCCTTTACAAGCCACGAATTTTTACTGCCGGCCGAATTGGTCGTTTTTGCTCTTAGTGCAAAGCCAGTTTGCTTGCGGTTCACAGTAGAATATCAGTCTTGGACTCATAAAAGCACCCTTATACAACAATGCACCGTGGGTGTGGCAGTAAAGCGATTACAACAGACATTTGACTTTTATTGTAATGAGCTTTTAAGCGGAAATCTTAACAAGGCACGATTGCGATTGGGTCTGCCGGAGATAAAAATTCTTCCAGTCAATCCGCCAACGAAAACGCCCTAAAACCACAACCTGTTGGGGTTGTTTTGTCAACTGGATAAGTCCGAAACAAAACACCTTTTCGTAGTCATTTCAGACACGAAGAAACACCACGGTTGCGGAGTCGTTGTAAATCTGAGCACTGACAAAAGTCGTAGCGGTGGAGAATGCGTATTCGTGCGTGGAGAGCAATCGGGCAGTGGCGCGGAGCGAGTTGCCTTCGACGATGCAATGGAGGATTTGCGCCCGTTTTTCAATCCTCAATTTATTCATGTGTATAATATGCTTGCCAGCGCAAGCATTGTCAACACAAAAAGTGTCTTTGCTTTCTTGGACATATTTCAGGCAATTGCTTGCGGCTGGTCGTCGTCCTGTTCCGAAACAATGGTTAAAGGTTGCAGTGGCCCCTCCTTCCAGGCACCCGCTGTATTCAACACTCCCAACAAAAGCCCTGACACTTCCGAAGAGGGCAACGCGAGTTGATCGGCAATATCAAGCTGTGTGATTTTTTCTACCCACAGGGTTTTTAGAACCTTTTCCCAAACGACGGATTTTTCTCTTTCGATTTCATCAGGTTCGTTTTTGTTATACCCCATCCTAATGATTTCAATGCACAAACCTCGATATTTCCAGTCACTGATTAATTTGAGTTCATGCACTCGATAATTCAACGCGGCCAATGATACCCGCCAACGCCTTTTTGTAACAATAAGTTGCCGCAAATTAGCAACTATGGGCAGCACGCTCCGAACATCGGCTTCCGGCATAAGAAAAGCGGAAGCGAAATGGTTTGCTTGTTCTTCTGCGTTCCGGCCTCTAGCGCCGCTGTCTTGGTGCAATACCAGGTGAGCAAGTTCATGTGCGGCGTCAAATCGACTACTCTCTGCGGTCTTGAATGTATTTAGAAAAACGTAAGGCACATCCTTTCTCCAAAGAGAATAGGCGTTGACATGAGCTGTATTTTCAGCGAGCGAAAACACCCGCACGCCTTTTGATTCCAAGAGTTGAATCATGTTGGTGACAGGTTTTTCGCCGAGCCCCCATTCTTGTCGAAGCATTCGCCCCGCCGAACTGGGTTCAAAAAGATGAAGGTCTGGCAGATTCGTTTCAGGAAGATCAAAGCGTTCCCCAACCCAATCCGAAAGCAAAAAACTAATTTGACCTGCTGCCAACGAAGCTTCCCGTTCGGCCGCAGTCATGGATGTCTGACTTCTGAAACTTATGTATTCACAGAGTGGCTCATCAATATCCTGACCATAGAAAAATGACTTGGGAAACCCTAGAACGCTCACGATAGCGTCAAGATTGATTGGCGTCGGCTCAGTCTGACACCGTTCCCATCTGACGATAGTTCGCAGATCAACCCCAATGCGATCAGCCAACTGTTTTTTATTCAGCAATTGCCGTTTTCGGGCAATACTGAGTCTAGCTGGATTGAATTTCACTATTTCGCCGCTTGTTTGCGGGTTACTGAGATTTCAAAACCGGCATCACCTTCAGGGCTTTCGGGAATGTCGCGGCGAACACGAAACCCCCCGTTTTCGTCGCCCTCACTAATTAAAGCAATCCGTTCGCGGAAGTCTTTAAATGAGCCCTCCCCGTCCAGAACGGGGCATAGCAATTCTGCGCGGATCATATCGGCACCACAAAAGATACAAAGATACCAAAAACTTTCGCCGCCGGAGGCTATTTCATTCAAGCCATCATCAAGAATCGGCTTGAGTACGCCTTGGTTTGGGAAAACTGCCCGCTGAACACCGTCGCCCTTTTCCCTGATTGGCTGCGGATAACCCCACTCTATTCCAGTGCCACTATCAGTGTTGCAAACGGCAATTTTGATTTTGCGCTGTGGATGAACTACGGAAGGGATGTTGTCCGTATTATCCGATCTCCACCCCAATGGAACAAAAAGCTCCCGTAACGCTCTTGTTGCTTCACCCCAACATCTTGTTCCCGGCATTGAAGTGGGATGATTTGAAGTGCAATCGTTTCGCCCAGATACACCAGCAGAAACCACTTGAATCAATTGCTCTTTCGTGACTCCGAATTTTTCGTAAAGACGGTTTTCGACCTGTATAGGATTTACCAAGAGTTTAGCCTTCATAATCAAATGTCCATTTTTTCTGCCTCAACCGTGACAGAAAAAATGGACACGGTCAAGGGGAAAATAGAATATTTTCTCCTCAGCTATTCCAGCGGCTTTTGGCTGCTTTCCGAGCTATTTCCTTGCGTTTTTTGGCAGAAAGATTTGCCGCTCGCGCCTTCCCGCCCTTACTCGCCCCCAATTTACCCAAAGCCACGGCAGCAGGGTTCTTCTCATAGACTGGCGGCGGTGCCGATTGCGTGGTTTGCTGGCCGGTCGTCTGAGCTACGATACTGGCCGCTAGTGCGTTTGTGTACTCAGCTTCGGCCAACTTCCGTTTGCTTAGGCGCGTAGGCATGTGGTCAGGTTTGACCACTTCGACGGGAAAAGCAAGCACAGATTTACGGCCCAGATTTCAAATTGATACACTACCCGCGGTTCCGGTCGGTTGACACCGCGGCTCCGGCGGTTGACACCGCGGCTCCGGTCGGTTGACACCGCGGCTCCGGCGGTTGAAACCGCGGTTCCGGTCGGTTGAAACCGCGGTTCCGGTCGGTTGACACCGCGGTTCCGGTCGGTTGACACCGCGGTTCCGGTCGGTTGACACCGCGGTTCCGGTCGGTTGACACCGCGGTTCCGGTCGGTTGACACCGCGGCTCCGGTCGGTTGACACCGCGGTTCCGGTCGGTTGACACCGCGGCTCCGGTCGGTTGACACCGCGGTTTCCGGCGGTTGACACCGCGGTTCCGGTCGGTTGACACCGCGGTTCCGGTCGGTTGACACCGCGGCTCCGGCGGTTGAAACCGCGGTTCCGGTCGGTTGAAACCGCGGTTCGGTAGTGGTACGTTTTGAATCCCGACTCCTGAGTTTTGGCTTGGATCTTCCCGCGATAGGCGCAAGGTTGCGCCATGCCTAACTACAAAAAGGAATGACATGAGCGCATGGATCGATCAAATGTTTGATGCCCAAATAGTGGAGAAGGATGGACTTGTCCGCCGAAATATTGCCGATGTTAACAAATTCGCCTCCTTTAAAGAACTCATTGAGCGTGTCAAGCAAGAGGACTATCACTTAATTGAAACGGGAGAGCAGTGTATTGTTATCTGCAATCCCGGAGTATTAAAGATTCACTGCTGAATTTTTAAAACGTACCACTACCCGCGGTTCCGGTCGGTTGAAACCGTAGCTCCCGACGGATACGGCTCGAAAATTGTCCACCGAATCCATGATGCCATTGTTAAAGTTTCAGTTTTTCAAGTGAACGGCGGGCAAGTGGGTGCGCGATTGACCGCAAGCCAATCGCCAAGCTTTCGCGGGTTGCATTGTCACAGCCGTCGAATTCACCGGCCAAGACTTGCTTTGCGACGTGCAACCAAGGAATTTCGTCGGGCATAAGCCCGGCGGCGCGGGCTTCAAGAAAGTTCAAAAGTTCGCCCTTGTGCTGACGCAGCACATCGGCGAAATCCGGTGGACACCGTTTTGCGGGCATCACGGCCAACTTGTCGCCAGCCGCGTCTAGCCGCAGGCCGCGCCGTGTTGCTTCAAAATAAATTTCTTGAGCGGTCATAAGAGCATCACGTCGGCTGGTTCATTTTCCTTGTCCGGGAGATTTAAAGCGTGACGCCGTGACAAATCAATGTTTTCAAGGGTTTCGTCAGCTTCCGCAGCCGTGACATGGCTTGAGGTTGTCACGCTTACTAAAGCCTCATTTTCCCCTGTATTTTCAATGGTTGTCACGTTGTCACGCTTTGATAACCCCTGCGTGGGCAAGTAACGCTCAAAAGCCTCTGCGAAACGCACCGCGATACTCGCGCACGTCGTCGGAAATTTTCACGCCTTTTCGTTCCAGATAAGGGTGAGATTGCGCGATCTTGGCGCGGTCGAGAATCCATGCTGCCGTTTTGCGCGTTTTTGCGTGCCGCTCTTCTTCGGCTTGTTCACGCTCGCGCTCCGCTTCCTGCCAACGCTGGCGGACTTCGTTGCACTCGGCTTGTGACAAATTGCCACTTCTCTCACACCATGTTTCTTTGAAGCCGCGTTTCCAACATCCAAAAGCACCGGCGGCAGGCGAACCAGGGTGCAAGATGTACCAAGAATTTCTGTTGCGGTCGCCCGACGCTTTGAAACGATGCAACTTGCCATCTGCGACAATCACGCCGTCAAATTCTAATTTGGCGTCGTGCAGAGCAGCGCGGAGATTCTCGGTCGGACTCATTCCAACGTGGATTTCAGAAATCTTTCGATTTCGGTCATTGGAATGAGTTTGTGCCGCAGAGCGGATGAACTGCGAAGTTTTCCGCGTTTCAGCAAGCGGTGAATGGTGATGTAGGAGACGCCAAGAATTTTGGCCGTCTCTTCCATTGTGTAAGCCAGCCGGGGGAGTTGGCTGACGGTTTCAGATTTTGAGTCAGGCGATATTTCGCTCATATCGCCTATCAGTCACCCCTTTTTCGCCGAAAGCTAGGAATGTTCCCAGTAAACTATCTTAAAGTTAAAAAACTGAAGATTTTTAATGCTTGCCCCCGCCTCATTTAGCAGCTCAGGGAATCTTTCGTACAGTTCGCCCAAAGGAACATTCTTTTGTAGCTTTTCTGCCAAGTGCCGCCGCTTTGCTAAAACGCGATTAACCCCTGTTCTCAGATCGAGCACCAGTTCATATTCCTCACCATCGCGGGGATTCTTGTGAAGTCGCATTGAACGTGCCCACTGTGATAAAGAGCACCTGAATTGGCTACAGAATGTTGCAGCCTTCCTCTTTGCGTTACTGGCCACGCCCCATTCAGTGGGCAAAAATTTGTCGGTCTTATTTTCGTTCCGGTCTAAAATCTCGATTTCGCTCCAATGCGGCTCTTTATTCTTTGTGCCTTTACGGTGATACGTCGGGCAGATCTGTTGAATCCCTCGTTGTATTTCTATTTCCCGCATGAATGCTTTAGTTAGAACAGCATCGGGAAGCCTCAAGTTCCATTGGATGGGCGGATTCGGAAACACCGGCGTCCAGCCAATTTCATTAAATTGCTGGTGCTGCGTAGCAAATCTCCAAGGAGACTCTGGCCAATTACACCATAAAATGTGAACAAAGACTTTCTCCTGACTGTTCAATTCCAGATAAGTTTTGGCGTAATGCTGCTTGCCCTTTGGGGAACGCCGCATGAGTTCATAATTGTGGGCAGCTTCCTTTGCTTCCTTATCCCACCCGACGCCCGGAACCCCGTGCTGGCGGATGTTATCCCAATTCCACCACCAAACTTTTTCTTTCAGGAATGTGAGAGTAATTTTCTCAGTGCTCATGCGACCTTATTGCCAGAAATAAGGACGCCGTTCTCCGGTTTCGTATTCGAGAAACTGACTTTTTGCGCCATTGCGACTGAGTGTTGGTCGCGCAGATGGCCATAAACGCGCATTGCTAATGCGCCGCCGTCTTTGTGTCCGAGCCAGCGCGAGACCGTTGGAATATCCACGCCACTTTCGATGCAACGGGTAGCAAACAAGTGGCGCAAGTCATGGTGGGTTATTCGTTGCATCTCAATTGCTTTTGCGGCTCTGTCCATCGCCTTTTGACATTCACGCACACGCATAACGGGTTTGTCAAACGCTTCGCGTGTTCGCTCACTTCTCATTTTCTCCAACAGTTGCTTCATTTCAGGAATCATTGGCACTTCCCGAAACTCTCCGTTCTTGGTGCCGGTGACAGGATCGCCCCGCACAACGATCTTTCCTCTTTTAAAATCACAGTCGGCCCATGTAATAAATCCGGCTTCCGTTTTGCGAAAACCACCGAACGCTAAGAAGCGAACCAGTTCAGCGCAAGCTTTGGAGAAACCGCCTCCGCCTGTTTCGATTTCGTCAATGAACGTCTCAAACTGGTCAGTTTCTGGAAGCAAAAGCTTTTTGGGTTTCTCGCTGACTCGTTTGATGAACCTCGCCGGGTTGTCATAGCGGACGCCACATTCGACGCCAATTTCAATAACCTGCCGGAGAATCGAAATTGTATGATTAAAAACAGTAGGGCTTGCTTTCTGGCCAAACTTTGCGGCCCAATTCAGGCAATCCGTCTTGTTGACCTTTCGCAGTTCGGTTGACGCCAGTTCAGGCCAAGATTTGGCAAGGGCCGTTAATCGCTGTTCGTGATATTCTTTCGTTCTCGGTTTCAACGAACCATCTCCTTTCAGCCGGTCTCTGTAAATTTCTACCGCTTCCAGAAAAGTCAGCTTTCCGTCAGCCGCCGCCAAATGGTTCTCCGCATTCTGTCGCTCCGTTTTCTCCAAGTCGGAAAGGCGGAGCTTCGCGACGGAAATTTTTGTGGTCTTGAGTGACTTGACGATGAGCTTGCCGCGAATCCGAATTCGGGCATAGTATTTCCTTGATGGAACGTAACGAGTCAAATTGGCGTATTGAGTGGTCTGCCAAACTGCTTTTTTCTCTGCTTCGCTCTCTTTCATGCGCGCAGTATCAAAAAGCAGTATCAAAATGTCAACTTGATTCGGCTGATCTATTCGTAAGTCATTGTGTATCAATTTAGGCGCCCGTAGCTCAGTTGGATAGAGCATCTGCCTTCTAAGCAGAGGGTCCCGCGTTCGAGTCGCGGCGGGCGCGCCACCTTTCGATTTGCGATTTGCGATTTGCGATTTACGATCTCCCCGCTGTGCTCAATCTCGAAGAACTTGCCGAACTCCTGGAAAAGAACCGTGCTGCGGCAAAGGCGCATGTGAAGGAATTCTCCATAGGGGGGAAACATTTCGCTTTCAATTTGCGCCCCGCCATCATGGGCGTCATCAACCTCTCGGCCGATTCCTGGTACCGCGAAAGCGTCTGCCTCACCACCGAAAGCGCGATCCGGCGCGGACGCGTCTTGCAGGACCAGGGCGCCGCGATTGTGGACCTGGGGGCGGAATCCACCCTGGCCCACGCCGCGCGTGTGGATGAACCCGGACAAAACAGCCGGCTCCTGCCGGTCATCAAAGGTCTGCGGGAAGCCGGCGTCTTGGTCTCGGTTGAAACCTATCAACCCGCCGTTGCCCGCGCCGGCCTGGAAGCCGGGGCCAATGTCCTGAACCTGACCGGCACGAACGCCGACGATGAATTGTTCCGCATGGTCGCGGCGCACGAGGCCGCGGTGATCCTGTGCTACGTCCAGGGCGCCAACGTGCGCGAGGTCGGCGACTTTCAATCCGGCGCCGATCCCATCGAGATGATGCGCGAGTATTTCGCGCGGCAAATTGAACGGGCCGCCCGCAATGGAGCCGAGAGAATCCTCATCGACCCGGGCCTCGGATTCTATTACCGGAACCTGCAGGACAGCGCGCCGCGCGTGCGTCATCAAATGGCCGTTTTCCTCAACACCTTTCGGCTGCGCACGCTGGGTTTCCCGGTCTGTCACGCGTTGCCGCATGCCTTTGAATATTTCGGCGAGGAGGTCCGCTGCGCGGAACCGTTCTTCGCCGTTCTGGCGGCGCTGGGCAAAACGGACCTGTTCCGCACCCACGAAGTGCCCCGCATCCAGGCGGTGCTGGAGACGATGGGGATTCTCTGAATTTACGATTTACGATTTGCGATTGACGCGTCGAACCGGACGACTCCCGCGGCAGCAAAGGAAAACCCCTTCCTGGTCAGAACCCGTGATCCATTCGGCGAGGACCTTCAGGCCATGGGATTGGAGGATCGACCTCGCAAGAGCGGGTGTGTAGCGATAGGAAAAGAAGAGCCGCAGGATTTCGTTCCTGCGAAATTTGAACACCGTCGTGTCAACCTGAATCTGGCGAGGGCGCAAGAAGTGAAAATCGGCGGTCACCCGTTTCAACCCGCTGCCCGCCGGATCAGCCTCGATGCCGAAGCGGAGCTCACCGTCCTCGCGCTCGATGCCGAGGTCCAGCGGGAAGGTCATCAGCCAGTCTCGCGTGAGCGCGTTGTTGTATTGGGGCAGGATCGTTTTCATCCCGGCTTCGTAATCGCTGCCGGGAGCAAGATTGGCGCTGAACAGGAGAACATCCCCGGGGCGGATCAGCGCCGCAAGCTTTGACAGAATGAGGTGTGGCTCGAAATTGGGAATCATGCCGAAAAATGTCAGCAGGCGCGGGACGCGGCACACGAGGAGCTTTTCAAACACGTCGGGCAAATCATCCGAGGTAGCGAGATCGCAAACCAATGGAAAACAGTTGCGTTCCGGGACAACCGCGCGGGCGGTGTGCTGCGCCACCAGCACCATCGCGGCGCTAACATCGCAAGGCGTATAGAAGACCTCGCGGCCGCCGGATTTCAACAACCGGAGCAGGCGCTCGTCTTTCTGGCCACCGCCGCAGCCCAACCCGATCACGTGGACGCGTTTGGCCCGGGTTAGCCGCGCTGCGGCTTCATAACTCCGGTCGTAAATGGCCGCGCAATCCTTGTCGGCGCGCGACGGCGAGAAGGCCTGATGCAGCACCAGCCACTTTTGGGTTTGTTTTACACTGTCATAATGAAACTTGTGATTCACCTGCCGGCGACGAAGCGATTCCAGCAGATCGCGCCGGGTCTTTTGCGGAAACTGGCTCGAGTGAATCGCCAGGTATAAGAAAGATGACATCGTTTTCTTTTCGCCGAATTTGTCAGAGACAATCGTCCATGGAAAGGCTCTCCCGATTTTTACGTACCAGTTTTCAATGGTAATTGGTAAAAGATCCGGGTAAAAATTACAGTACGTTGACTTGATAGAGAGCAACGAACATATTCAGTCAACTATGGACTTCGACATTTCGGATCTGCTGGAGCACTGGGATTACAAACCCGGGCAGGTTGTCGCGAGGAAGTTCAAAGGCAAGGACGGGAAGGAGAAAATTCAATTGCGTGTTGATCTGGGGCTGCTGCAAATGAATGCGGAAGGGCGTCCCGATGGCAAGCGGCCTTTCGGCCACGATTCGCTGTTCGATTATTACCAGTCCCGGCTCTACCGCCACCTCGCGGAGCATGACGGCAGCGACGAGGAATTCAAGCTGAAGGCGGAGGATTGCGCCAAGCTGCAGCTCGAAGCCCTGCAGTACCATCATCGTTACATCTGCCTGCTCCAGTTGGAGGACTACGCCAGCGTGGTGCGCGACGCCGAGCGCAATCTCGCCGTCTTCGACTTCGTCGCCAAACGCGCCGCGTCCGAAGAACTGGCCTGGTCGCTCCGTCAGTTTCAACCGCAACTCCTGATGATTCTGACGCGCGCCCGCACGATGCAGGCCATGGAAGCCGGTGATTACGCCGGAGCCATCACGCTGATCGAAGAGGGGCTGGAGCAAATCCGGGATTTTTACCGCGAACATTCCAAGACAGAGTTGCTGGAGCAAAGCGGCGAAATCCATTCCCTGGAGACCTGGCTCTCCGAAATGCGCGCCAACCGGCCCCTCTCCGCCCGCGAAAAACTGGAACAGGCGCTCAGCGATGCCGTCCAGCGCGAAGATTACGAAAAGGCGGCGCAAATGCGGGACGCGCTTCGAAACTTGAAATCAAACTCCTGATCTGAAAAGTCTGGCACGAATCGACCCGTGCCGGCCGATCTGATCTCAAAAGGCGGTTCGCTCGCAAGCAGTTGGTGTGATGGAGCAAAGGAGTGACGGCAAAAGCGGCGGATCCGCTTCGCCGCATCCCCTCATACTCCATTGCCCCGCGATTCCGGCACCTCACACCGCAATCGGAGCCCTGATGGCCGGGTGCGGATCGTACCCCGTCAGCTCGAAATCCTCAAACCGGAACTTGTGGATGTCTTTGACAGCCGGGTTGAGTCTCATCACGGGCAGAGGACGCGGCTGGCGCGTGAGCTGAAGTTTCGCCTGGTCGAGATGATTGGCGTAAAGATGCAGGTCCCCAAAAGTGTGCACGAAGGTGCCCGGCTTGAGGCCGCAAACCTGCGCGACCATCATGGTCAACAAGGCATATGACGCGATGTTGAACGGCACCCCCAAAAAGAGGTCCGCACTCCGCTGGTAAAGCTGGCAGCTCAGTTCCCCCTCGAGGACATAAAACTGGAACAGGGCGTGGCAGGGGGCCAAAGCCATTTGATCGAGTTCGCCGACATTCCACGCGCTGACAATGTGGCGGCGGCTGTCCGGGTTCCTCCTAATTTGATCGATCCCCTGGTCAATCTGATTGATGGAACGCCCGTCGGGCGCGCGCCAGTCGCACCATTGCGCGCCGTAGATGCGCCCCAGGCTGCCCTCTTTGTCCGCCCACTCATCCCAGATCGTCACTCCGTGCTCGTGCAGATACTTGATGTTCGTGTCTCCTCGCAAAAACCAGAGCAATTCGTAAATGATGGATTTGACGTGCAGCTTCTTCGTCGTCAGCAAAGGAAATCCCCGGGCCAGCGGAAACCGGACCTGCTCGCCGAATACCGAATAAGTGCCGGTGCCGGTGCGGTCGGCCTTAGGCCGCCCCTGCTCCAGAACGCGCCGAAGAAGTTCCAAATACTGTGTCATGTGATCCGCGACAAGTGTCTCGCAAAATCGTGCCGATTGGAAAGCATGAACCCTCTCCTGGCAAGGTAATCCTGCCGAGTTCTCCGAGGCTTCCGCCCTGAGTTTCATCATGCCTCCGGGACAACTCCAACGCCGTCTGGAACACGCGTTGGAGACGTGAACCAACGCGTGGCGGCGGTTGTCAAACCGCCGCTGATTCCAGGCTAAAGTTCACCGGGCGGCGGGGAATCGCCTGGGGAACGGGGAGGGGCCGAGCCCGGGGAAGTTCCATGCTTTCGCCGGAAAACGGCCTGCCGCAGCAAGTACTCCACCTGGCCGTTGACGCTGCGGAGTTCGTCCTGCGCCCAGGACTCCAACTCCGCCCAGAGGGCAGGATCGATTCGCAGCAGAAACGCTTTTCGCTCCGCCATGGGGCCAACTCAGGTGTAGAGGGTGCCCGCATTCACCACGGGGTGCACTTCGGATTCGCCGCAGAGCACCACCATGAGGTTGCTCACCATGGCCGCTTTGCGCTCGTCATCCAGTTGCACCACGCGTTTCTCCGCCAGACTTTTCAGCGCCATATCCACCATGCTGACGGCGCCCTGAACGATCTTCTGCCGCGCGTCGATGATCGCTTCGGCCTGCTGGCGGCGGAGCATCGCCTGGGCAATCTCCGGCGCATACGCCAAGTGTGTCAATCGGGCTTCCTCGACGGCGACGCCGGCCCGGACGAGGCGTTCCAGCAGCTCTTCCCGCAAGGCGCGCGACACCTCCTCCACGTTGCTGCGCAGTGTGATCTCGTTCTCCTCGCCGTGATCGTAAGCATAGCGGCTGGCCAGGTGGCGCAAGGCCGACTCGCTCTGCGTTTGCACGTACTGCTCGAAGTCATCTACATCGAAGACGGCCTGGGCGGTGTCATGGACGCGCCATATCACCACGGCGGCGATTTCGACGGGGTTGCCCCGCTTGTCGTTGACTTTGAGTTTTTCACCATTCAGTGTGCGGGCGCGCAAGGAAACCTTGTAGCGGGGAAGTTTTTTGGGACGGCCGGACGCGGACTCCGTCTGGACTTTCACTTTGCCCTGCTGCAACCCTGCTGAGCGCGCCGCCATCTGGCAGTTATTCGAATAGAATGGATTGCCCCAATGAAAGCCACTGTCGCGAACGGTGCCTTTGTAGGCGCCGAACAAAATCAGCACCCGGGCCTCATTAGGCTGCAGCGTGAAGAAGCCCACCGTCATGATGATGGCGACGATTTCCGTCAGAATTGAAAGAACGAACCACGGCCACAATGGATGGCCGATTGTGTTCACGCCGCTGACGATGGAGTAGATGAAGAGGGCAATGCTGCCCAACAATAGAACCACAACGAGAGGAAGCATCATCCAGCCGTTCTGAGTTCCGACTTCTCTTTCCTGATGTGTGTTGATGGAGTTCATAGTCATTTTCGAGATTCACTGGTTTAAAAGATATCTATATGATATCACTATGAAATCACGGATGTCAATATAAATGATAGGCTGTTAATCAAATACTTAGGCGTCACAGTGCGGATCCACTCGGCCCCACACAGCCGTAACCAAGGAGTTGAGAATCCCCCTCCCGGATTCGAAAAATGAATCTGCTAATTTCAAGAATGGACGCGAACTTCTTGAAAGAGGATGTGCTGTTCGCGTGAACCAGCGCAATTCGCGGATGACACGCTGTTGTCTCCCTCTCCTGTCAATTGTCAATCATCAACTCTCCACCGAACCGGGAGAGGGTACTTTTGTCAGGTTTTGGTCCCGGGCCAGTTGATCCAGAAAAACTGCCATCACACTTTTCAACTTCCGTTGGTCGCGCCGGAGCATCCAGACCGCCAAAGGCATCGTCAGGAGCAGCAGCCAAGACCACGGCCGCCACGAACTCATCAGCCCGATCACCAGGAGCTCGATGCCCAAGGCGGACCAGCAGGCAATTCTGGCCGCCAGCGACCAAGTCGTGTGGAGCCGGCACCGAATCATCTGCTGGTCCCGCGGGTGATCTTCGGCGACTGTGATTAGTTGCAGTTGACTCCATCGGCTCCCGTAAATCTCGAGGTCATATTCGCTCCAGCCGATGTCGGATCGTTTGGACCAGCCTTTCTGGTCCAGTCGCTGCGAGATCGCCGCCACAAACGCCAGCCTGTCCATCCGCTTGCCGGTCCAGTACTGAACTTCGTCGAGAGGCTGCGGACTGGCCCGCAGCGCCAGCGAGTCGAGCGATTGATGCGAGGCGAGCGGGGGGGGCCGCAAGGCGAGCCGCCTCTGGTAACGAGCTCCCCCGCGCACGATGGGCTGCAGAAGGAAAAGCAAAGCCACCAGCGGGCGGGACCAACATTTGATTTTGTTGTTGGGGAGTGCGGCTTGCGCCCCGGCGGCCGCACACACACCGAGGGGCAGCAGCAGACTCACAGCCGCCAGAGGAAACAATGGATGGAAAATCACGGACAGGATCCACAGAGGGCACATGACGAACAAATAATAACCCAGAGTGGTACAGAGCATGAGTATCGAGGCCGGCTCGGAGGCATAGAGCTTCTGAAAACCCGCGCTCCCGAACAGACCGTGATAAATAATGGGCGGCTGAAGCTCCAAGCCGAATTTGGATGCGCCGTAAATCCGTCCGCGCCAGATCCCGCCGCCGAAGGCATTGAAGTTTTCGGGATGCTTCTGCACGAGCAGCGCCTCCGCTTCACCGTAGCCTCGCTGCTGCTTGAGATATGCGCCCACGGTCGAGCGGCGATAATGCCAGACAAAGGCCGCCGGGCTGAACCCGATTTGATACCCGGACTGTTGCAGTCTCCAGCAAAGATCGACGTCATCGCCGGCCTTGCGAAAGACCGGGTCGAACCCGCCGACCTCGTGCAGCACCCATTTGTAAAATGCCATGTTGCAGCCGGGAATGTGCTCCGCCCTTCGGTCCGACAACATCACGTGCGCCGGACCACCGGGCGACACCATTACCGCAGAGGCGACGTAGGAATCGTCCGGCGGCAGGAAATTCGGTCCCCCAATGCCGACGAACTCGCTGTTCAACAGATCGCCGACCAGGTAGTAAAGCCAGTCTTCATCGGCCCGGCAGTCGGCATCGGTAAACGCAATAATCTCGCCCGCGGCCGCCGCGATGGCGGTGTTCCGCGCCGATGAGAGGCCAAGGTTTTTTTCGTGCCGCAGGTAAATGAACTTGCCGCCGCTGCCGCCTGAGTCTGTCTGGCGGGACGAAACTCCTGGCGAGCCCGGCTCGCCGGAGTCGGCTGGGGACAATGGCCCGCGCGCATCACCGCCACGGCGGGACCGGCACTCGCCCTCCCCGGATTGGTCCGTTTTCGCAGCAGGCTCGCCAGGAGTCCCGCCCCACCGCAACTGCTTCGCAATCTGCGGGGTCGTGTCGGTCGAGCCGTCATCCACCAGAATGACTTCGTAGTCGGGGTAATTCAGCCGCGTGAGGGAATCCAGACAAGTCGGGAGCGTCCGCTCCGCGTTGAAGCTGGCGACCACGACCGACACTTTGGGATAGCGTGCCAGCGCAAAGCCGGGCGCGGTGTGAAACATTTTTCGCACGGTGTCGAAGGATTGCTTGATGTGCCGTTCCTTCGTCACCAGGCCCATTTTCCAGTCTTCGATCAAGCGTCCGTCCCGAAACCACTCGTCGGTGTAGGCAAAGAGGATTGTGCCGGCCAATCCGCCGCGGAAGGCATCTTCAACCTGCCAGGCCAGCGTTTCACATTTTCGCGCTTCGCCTTCCCGGAGCGAATCGATGCCGAACTCGCCGAGCACGAGCGGCTTGAACTCGGCCATCATCTGCAGGCGCGCCAGGTAGTCTCGAAACGGCCGCTGCTGGTGCAAATAGACGTTGAAACAGACAAAATCCGGACTTTCCGGGCGCAGAAATTCCGTGGGCGGAAAATTCGTGAACGTGCAGAGGCACCCCGCGTCCGCCCGCTTGGCTTCAGCGATCAATTCATCCACGAAATCGGCGACCGTCTCCGAGCCGGCCCAGCGCACGATATCCGGGGGAATCTCATTAGCCACACTGTAGGCGAACACTGCCGGATGGCCGGCGCAGGCTGACACTGCGCTGCGGACGGCTTCGCGCGCCTCGGCACGCCGCGGTTCGGAGTCAAAGCAGAGGTGCTTGTTCCAGGGAATGTCCACCAGCACCTTGAGTTGAGACGCCTCCGCCAGGTCCAGAAACCAGCGGGGCGGCACGTGGTAGAGGCGCACGAGATTGGCTCCCAGCTCGTGGATTTGCTCCAGGTCCAGCTTCGTCTGCTCCGGTGAGGCGAACGGCAGGCCTTGCGCATCGGGCCCCAACGGCCCATAGGCGACGCCTTTTACGCAAAACTTCTTGTCGCCCAGCCGGAAAAACTTTCCATCCACAACGACCCGTGGGTGGGAAGGGACCGTGAATGCCATGCGCGTTAGACGGCTTTGACGCCGCTTTTAATCATTTGCGCCGGGATAACAGATGCCACGGCGCCAGGCAAGCGGTGTTGTCGGCTGGCAGTGGTACAGTTTGGTGGGGCGAGATTCGGCGAGCCGCGCGTTGATTGGAGGGCACTGCTCCGTCAATGCCCAAGAAATCAGGGAACCGACAATGCGCTTCCCTCCAACGCAATCACAGCTCGTAAGGACGCTCGCCCACCCACCGTTTGGCTAAACTGTGCCACTACCTGCCGGCTGAGGCGGCGGGAATCGGCCCGCCCTTCGCGCCTCTCACCAGAGGTTTTAGTTAGAAATCCACTTGAAGGCCGTGTCTTTGGCGCTACTTTGCCACCGGTATGCGATGGAACATTTTTGAATTCATTGCCGTGGCGGTGTGTCTGGCCGGTTGCATTACCAGCACACCAAAGCCGGCAGCCGTCCGGCGGACAGACACCTTGCGCGATTTTCAAAAGCGCGCCGCCGAATACAACTCTATCGTCAGCGTCCCTTCGTTCGAGACAACCACCAATGAACTCCGGCAGACGCTGGCAAACACGATCGTTGTTGGCAACGCCGCGCTGGATCGGATCGGCAAGCTGAGCCCTGCGGAAGTCACGTTCAATAATACGGTTCGCGCGCTGGACGATCTCGGCTTTCGACTCGGCCTGGTGGGCAACCGCCTTTCGCTCATCGAGCAGGCCAGCACCAACGCAGCCGTGCGCGATGTCGCCACCGGCACTCTCAAAGAACTGAGCCAATGGATGGTCGGCCTGGATTACCGCGAGGATGTTTACAAAGCGATCAAGGCTTATGCCGGCACCAAACCCAACCTTGCCGGGGAAGACGCAAAGCTCCTGTTTGAAACCATGCGGGATTATCGCCGCGCCGGGCTCGAGCTGCCCAAGGCCCAACGCGACGAAGTCGAACGCCTGCGCAAAGAACTTGCCGGATTGGAAACGGATTTCGAAGACAACGTCACCAAAGCGCAACAACCCATCAAATTCACGAAGGCCGAGCTGGAGGGTGTGCCGGACGATTTTCTGCAGCAAATCAAAACGGGCGATGACAAATACACGGTCATGGCGAATATCACCTGGCATTACTTCACGGTGATGGAAAATGCCAAACGCGAGGACGTTCGTCAGAAGCTGCTGCTGGTCCGGGACAATCTGGCCCGCGAGAAAAACATCCCTTTGCTGGAGAAAATCGTGCCGTTGCGCGACGACATTGCGAGGAAACTTGGATACAAAACCTGGGCGGATTACGTGACGGAAGTGCGGATGGCCAAGACCGGGACTGCGGCGATTGAGTTTCTGGACAAACTGAAAACCGGTCTGGAACCCAAATACGACTCTGAACTGCAGGAATTTCGACAACTCAAGGTGAAGGAAACCGGCGACACGAACGCGGAAGTTCATGTCTGGGATTGGCGGTATTACGCGAACGAGTTGAAGAAGCAGCGATACGACGTGGATGCCGAGCAGTTGCGGGTTTATTTTCCGTACCAACGCGTGCTCGACGGCATGTTCACCATCTACCAGCGCATCTTCGGGCTGAAATTCGAGCCGGTCGAGCCGCCCTACAAATGGATCGGCGATCTGCAGCTTTACGCCGTGTCGGACGCGAAGACGGGAGAGCCGCTCGGCTTGTTCTACCTCGATATGTTCCCGCGCGAAGGCAAATACAACCACTTCGCCGAGTTCGGCCTCATCGACGGCAAGTTGTTGCCGGAGGGGAAATACCAGCGCCCGACCGTCGCGCTGATCTGCAATTTCCCGGCGCCCTCCCGAGACCATCCCTCACTCATGTCGCATAACGACGTCGTCACCATTTTCCACGAGTTCGGCCACGCCATGCACGCGATCTTGACCCGCGCAAAATACGCGCGCTTTTCGGGCACGAGCGTTCCGCGCGACTTTGTCGAGGCGCCGTCCCAAATGCTCGAAAACTGGGCCTGGGACAAACAGGTCCTGGACAGCTTCGCCGCGGATTACCGGGATCCTGAGAAAAAAATCCCCGCGGATGTCCTGGGGAGGCTGAAAGAGTCGCGGCTCGCGATCGCGGGCACGTTTTACCGGCGGCAGCTTTCGTTTGGCTTGATGGACCTGGCGCTGCACACCCGCATCCACGACGACAACGCCCGGGAAGTGCTCCCACTGTCCAACGAAGTGATGGGCGAGGTTTTCCTTCCCCGACCTCACGACACAGCGTTTGTGGCTTACTTCGGCCACATTATCGGATATGGCGCGGGTTATTACGGCTATGCCTGGGCCGACGCCATTGCCGCGGACATGGCCACGGTTTTTGAGAAATCACCGGACGGCTATTTCGACCCGGCGGCCGGCATGAGGTTGCGCAGGGAAATTTATGAGGTCGGTGACTCGCGCAACGTAAATATCTCCATCGATAAATTCCTCGGCCGCCCGCCGTCACTCGATCCGTTCCTGAAGAAGATCGGCATTGAGAAAGACCCGGCAGCGAAAAAAGCCGAGTGAAAACCCAGTCATGTTTCAAGTCGAAGCAGACCACTCAAAAAAGCTCCTGAAGATCAGCTTTTCGCACCATGTCGCGGTCGAAGAGGCAAAGAGCAGCGTGGAAAAGGCCAAGGCCCTGCTGGCGGACATGCAGCCCGGCTTTCGACTGCTGACGGACTTGAGCGGCCTGGAATCCATGGAAGTTGCCTGCGCCGCGCACATCAGGCGGACGATGGATTGGTGCAACAAGAAAGGCGTTGCCCAGGTCGTGCGGGTCATCCCCGATCCGCACAAAGACATTGGGCTGAACATCATGTCCCTGTTCCATTATCGGCACGGCATCCCGATTGTGACGTGCGAAAGCCTGGAAGAGGCGATGGCGGTTCTGGCGGTTGCCTAGATCAGTTGCTGGTGGCCGCGCTCGTCAGAACGCGGCCGATTTCGTCCGACACCCGCCTTCGGACGAACACGGCTCTCCATAACCTTGGCAGGGCCGCGCTACGCCGCGGCCCGGACGCGCGGCAGCACGTCCCTACCGTGTTCATGGACCGCAATGCGCCGCCAGCTTCGGGATTGCGGCCTTTCCACAAACCTCATTCCTGGAGGGAAATCCTGCCATGGCGAGATCGCTTCCCCATTTGATCAGGGCACCGACGGAGCGGTGCCCTCCAGGTGATGGTCCGTGAGCAGTTCGAAAAGGAACAGGAGGCTACCGAGCGTGCGAAAACACGACCGTCTTGAGCAGCCCGTAGATGCCCACGCTCAATGCCGCGAGCGAATCGCCGGCAATCAACCCGCCGCCGATGAGGGACATTGTGCTCATGTCTGCAGGCAAATCGCCCTCTTCGGGTCTTGCCGCACGTGACCTGAGCTTCGCCTGCGCGGCTTCATACAAGGACGCGCCCACGCCGCCCGCAGTCCACCAAAGCACCGCGGGCAATTCCACAAACCCGCCGAAGCTCGAAGCATACGGGCTGGCGAGTATCACAGCGTCCAGCGTGAAGTCGATGGCGCGACCGGTGCGCGAGTTTTTCGCGAATGCTTTGTAGCGCGCACCGCGCTTGATGAGCTTGCGTGTGATTTCAATGAACAGGCCCAGCGCGATGCCAAGTTTCAACGCCTTCATGATGTGCGGCTTCGCTTCCGTGATGCCCCTGAGTGTCCCGGCGAACTTGAGCGTCATGGCGGATTGCCATTTATCAATGCCTGGCGCATCCGGATGGGCAAGTTGGTCGATCTTCAACGCCGGATAGGCACTCATGAAGACTTTGGCCAATGCCACGGCGAGCACCGCGCCCATCGTGATGCCGATGACCTGGTAACGGAATTGCACGACGCGATTTGTGCCCAGCCGCCAGCCGGTCGAGCGGTCTTGTTGCATGTCGCATCCTTCGCTGCAGGCGATCAGCAGAATCGAGGCGCACATCAGGCCGATCCCGGGATCTTTCAAACCCAGCGCCGCCAGGACGAACACGCTCACCACGAATGCGCTCGAAACCGGATTCCAGTCCGAGATACCCAGTGAAATGCCGTTGACCAGAACGAACAGGAAACAAAGCAACACCGCGATCACCAGAAAGAACCAGGGCTGGTGGAGCACCTGGTTGCCGACGATCACCGTGCCCGCGCCCCAAAACAGAATCCACAACACGAGATTCACCATGTTGACGCGTTTCCAGTCCTCCGGGGGTTTCGGTGGCTCAGCAGCCAGCCGGCGGTAGCGTTTGGCGGCCTGAATCAAAATCAGCAGGATGTCGAGGATGGCCGCACCCAGAATCGTGCCAAGGGAGATGAGGAAACCGATCCTGCGGAACGACTCCTTCTCCCCCAGCCAGCCAATGCTTCTGAGGTAGGGCGTTTGCCACCAGCCGATGAGGCCGACCACCAGCGCCGGAATGGCGATGCGCGCGCCTACAATCATGCCGGCACCAAAAGTGGAACTTGAGATATTGAACACACTTAAGCGTGCGATCGCGGATTGGGACAGTCCAAACCGCGCGAACCATGGAATATTCAGCGAGAACCAACCAACGGCATACCCGCCCAACATCCCGCCACCTAGTTTGCTGATTGAGCGCTTGAGCAAGTTCTTATCCGTCAGCGCGCGGAGGATGTTGGCCACGGCGAAGCCGGACGGAAACGTCAGTTGCATCCGGTCCACGAGGACCGGGGTGTAGAGCATACCCACGCCGACGCCGAACATGCCAATGCACATGTAGTAAAGGATCAACTGCCAGACCGGCGGTTCCGGCAAACCCAGCCAGACCATGGCCTGCATCAGCACGCCCATGCCGCACATGCCGGCCACGGAGGCCGCCATCGTCTGCATGTAATTGCCGCCGTGCTTGCCTTCCGGGCCGTAGGGCAGCGTGACCGTGCTGCCCAGGATGCCGGCGAGGACCTGTCCGCCGACGAAAAAGCCGATAGAAAAATTCATGAACGCCGAGGAAATGCCGCCGAGCGGACCCAGGACAAGCAGCGCCACGACCGCCAGCATCACGTGGTAAGCGGGAGAACCTATGCGTGGCAGAAACCGTTTCAGCCCGGACTCGGCAGCGGCAGCGGTGGTTTCAGGCGCAGATAACGGCATGAGCGGCGTTTTGCAGGAATGTATTGAATTCTCCTGACGGGGAAAACGAAAAAGGGGCTCCATCCATGAACCGCAAGGTAGGGCGGGCAGTCCTCTGCCCGCCGCGCTTCTCGCAGCACCAAGGTCCGCACGGAGTGCGTGCCCTACCCATTCGGGCGCTTCATGGCCCCGCTCTGCGTCCAGGATGGCGTCGATTCTTCGCAGGAATTCCGCGCTAGCCCGCACCGGGTTAATGTGAAATAGTCACCGGCGACTTATGGGCGCGCCAGAGTATCGCACGGTGCCGTTGAAGACGGACAAAATGCCTCCTGGCATTTTGTACATCGTCAGCAATGAGGCCGCCGAGCGCTTCAGTTTCTACGGCATGAACTCCATTCTCGTGGTGTTCATGACGACCTATCTGTGCGACGCCCACGGCAACTTGGCGCTGATGACGGACGCGAGGGCAAATGCCTGGTTTCATACGTTCGTGTCGGCTGTTTATGGGTTGTGTGTCCTTGGAGCCGTGTTGTCCGACGCCTTTATCGGCAAGTTTCGCACGATTATGTTGCTGTCGATTGTGTATTGCTTCGGCCACCTGGCCTTGGCAATGGACCACACGCGTCTTGGATTGTTCCTGGGGATGTTGCTCATTTCCATTGGTGCTGGCGGCATCAAACCGTGTGTTTCAGCCAACGTCGGCGACCAATTTGGAGTCGGTAATCAGCATTTGCTGGCGCGTGTGTTTTCTTGGTTCTACTTCTCAATCAATTTCGGTTCGGCATTTTCGACACTGCTGATTCCCTGGTTGCTCGAACCCTGCCACTCCAATCTGGCGCCGGGAGGCAGACCACCATCAACGTTTGACCGCTTTCTGGAACAAATCCACAGCCCAAGCGTAGCTTTTGGCGTCCCCGGCATATTCATGCTGATCGCGACGGGGATCTTCTGGCTCGGCAGGAAAAAGTTCGTCCACATCCAACCATCGCGGCAGCGGTTCGTCGCTGAGTTTTTTCACGTGGAAATGTTCAGAGCCGCTCGAGCCAAGCCGGGTGAAAATCTGATTCGTCGAACAATTTCGGCACTTAATGCGGAGACGCTGAAGATACTTGGAAACCTGCTCATCCCTGTCCCGTTCGTGGCCATATTCTGGGCATTATGGCAACAAAACTTTTCTTCATGGGTGGAACAGGCGAAGAGAATGGACTGCCACTTATTCGGCCACGAATGGCTGCCCGCCCAAATCCAAACGGCCAACCCGATATTCATTTTGGTGATGCTGCCGCTGTTCGCTTATGCCATCTACCCGGCGATAGACAAAGTGTTTCGCCTGACGCCGCTGCGCAAAATCGGGCTTGGATTTTGTCTTACGGCGTTTGCGTTCCTGATTGTCGGTTGGATCCAAGTTCGCATAGACGCTGCTCAATCGCCCAACATCATATGGCAAGTTCTTGCGTTCGTTGTGCTCACAGCTGCCGAGGTAATGGTTTCACCCACCCACTTGGAGTTTGCCTACACCCAGGCGCCGCGACGGCTCAAATCGCTTGTCATGTGCACCTATCTGCTCTCCGTCTCTATAGGCAACCAATTCACCGCGGTCGTGAATGCTCTCAAAGACAACGGTACGTTGAAATTGGAGGGTGCCAGCTATTTCTTCTTCTTCGCCACCTTGATGGTGGTGGCCGCCATCCTGTTCATGTTCGTCGCCGGCTTTTACCGTGGCAAGACAAACGTTCAGGGCGAAGCGGAGCCTCGGCCGTCCTGAATTGCAGAGGACAGGGCTTCGTCACCGCTCTGCGGTCCAGGGCTCGGACTGAGCGGTGTGCGCTCCGGAAGATTGAAGGCTGCGTTCCGAGACAGTACTGCCTCAGTTTGAAGCAAGGAAAAGACCCGCACCGCCGTGGGTCGAGGGTCCAACTAGGTGGTCGATCCGGGCTTAATGTGGTTGATCTTCACCGGATGAGGCATTTCCAGGCTGTCTTTCAGATTAACGCTCACTAGCAGCCGACCCTTCGATCGGCTGGTTTCGGTCATGTGTGAACGAAGTTGGAGCAAAAACAGCGGAGATTGCCTGGCCCCCGGGTACCGGCGGCTCAGTTCGGCAAAAGCATGCATCTCCTGCAATAGCTTCAGTAGTTTAATTTTCGTTGCCATGCGCTCAATCCGGACGGTGCTGCCGCAGTTCACGTGCCACGCGGAATCACACAGCCCCGGGAATCAAGCACAACGGTGGATTCGACCCGTCCGCCGCCCATGGGCCGGGGAAATCCGGCTTGGCAGTTCCCAGGGCTTGTGATTAGCTTGCCGCGCCGAATGACACGACCGCGCGCTATCGTCCATCTTACGGTCCTTTTCCTGTCGGCATGTGTTTCTTTGAAGGCTCAGGAGGAAGGCTGGGACATCCAGGCGCTCACCCCCGACGGCGTCGCGTTTTACGATGCCCGGACTCATATTGCCACCGCCACCAACCGAGTGCTGGTAAAATACAAGGGCGCTGTGCTGACGGCGGATTCCATCACGGTGAACGAACAATCGGGCGAAACTGTCGCCGACGGCCACGTACGCATCCAACAGGAGGATCAAATCTGGACCGGCGAGCACATTCGTTACAATTTCGAAACCCATCAAATGGCGGCGGCACAGTTTCGCACCGGCCGGCCCCCGGTCTTCGCGGAAGGCCACGGCTTGCGCGGCGACCTCACCAACCACATCTACGAAGCCACCAACGCGTTTGTTACGATGGATGACATTTCCGATCCGCTCATTAAGGTTCGCGCGCACCACATCCGCATCGTTCCCGGCCAATACATCGAGGCCACTCAGGCAGTGCTGTACTTCGGGGACGTTCCCGTTTTTTACTTTCCATACTACTGGCGCGCCCTTGGCGAACGCGCGAACAACCTGAATGTTATTCCCGGCTATCGCAGTGTCTTTGGGCCATTTTTGCTCTCGGATTACACCTGGTTTCTGAACGATGAGATCGACGGCGCCGTGCATCTCGATTACCGTCAAAAACGCGGGGTGGGCACCGGGCCCGATTTCAATTTCCACCTCGGGCGTTGGGGCGAGGGAACGTTCCGGTACTACTACGCGCGCGATGAAGATGCCGGCACCAATATCGCCGGCGCACCAATTCCGGAGAATCGTCAACGCGTCTCCCTTTCGTATCAGGCAAATCCGTTCACGAACCTGAACGTGAAGTCGCTGGTGCACTACCAAAGCGACAGCGACATCATCAAGAACTTTTTTCAAGGGGAGTACCAGCGGGACCCGCAGCCGGCCACCTTCACGGAGGCAACCAAACTCTGGCAGAATTTCAGCCTGGATGTGCTGGCGCAGCCGCGCGTGAACAGTTTTTTCGAAACCGTGGAGCGGTTGCCTGAAGTACGGCTCACCGGTTTTCGCCAGCAAGTCGGGGCGATGCCGTTGTATTACGAAAGTGAAAGCACTGTGGGGGATTACCGGCGCCTGTTCGCGGGGACCAACAGCCCCTTTGCCTCCTCGACCAGCAACAATCTCTTTCACCCCGCCCCGGGCATCCCGCCGGACTTTTCGGCGGCGCGCGCCGACACCTATCATCAAATTACCTTGCCGCAAACCCTCTTTGGCTGGCTCAACATCATGCCTCGAGCCGGCGGCCGGCTGACCTATTACAGCGCCCCGGACGTCGAAGGATCAGGCACGACTTTCCGAACAAACTCGGGCACGTACCGGGGTATCTTCAACACCGGCGCGGAAGTTTCATTCAAGGCTTCGCGGCTCTGGCCGGGCGTGGAGAGCCGGGCGCTTGACCTGGACGGGCTGCGCCACATCATCCAGCCTTCGATCAATTATGTGTATGTGCCCAGACCGAACTACACGCCCAACGAACTGCCTCAGTTCGACAACGAATTGCCCAGCCTGGAGCCGCTGCCGATCGAGTTTCCGGAATACAATTCCATCGATTCCATCGACAGCCAGAACGTCCTCCGTTTCGGCCTGGGGAACAAACTGCAGACCAAACGCCAGGGGCAGGTGGTCGATGTTCTGCACTGGGAACTGCTGACCGATTGGCGTTTGCAGCCACAGGCCGGTCAGGAGACGTTTGCCGATCTGTACTCCGACCTGACTTTAAGGCCGCACTCCTGGATCACCGTCCGGTCCCAGACTCGCTTCGACATCAACCGCGAACAATGGCGCCTGGCGCTGCATACCATGACCTTCCAGCCGAATGATATCTGGAGCTGGACCGTCGGGCACTTCTATTTGCGCGACGATTTCAGCAGCTCGCCGACGGCGCTCGGGCAGGGAAATAATCTGATCACGAGCACCTTGTTTTACCGTTTGAATGAAAACTGGGGCCTGCGCGCCTCACACCATTTCGACGCGCGCAGCGGCCGGATGGAGCAACAATTCTACACGATTTACCGGGACATGCGCAGTTGGACGGCGGCGCTGACGGCCGGAGTGCTGGATAACGGGACCGGCCCGAAAGATTTCACGATCGCCTTCACTTTCTCGATCAAGGCAAGGCCGCAATTCGGGTTGGGCGCCGATACCGTGCGGCCCTATTCCCTGCTCGGGGCCGACTAGGCTCGTAACATTGGCTCTGCGGCCTCCTTTGCCTTTCGGCGTTCCGTCCTCGTCGGACTTATGAAATTGAGGACGTCACAGACATAATCCGCGGTGCCGGACTGCGCCAGGAATGTCTCCGGCAAGCTATCTCGTTTCAACGGATCGCGAAGCCAGACGAAGCAACAAAGTGCCCGGAGCAGGATTCGAGCTGCGGGATTGGCAATGCCTCGGAATTCATAGTCGCTCCTCCGCGCCTGTTCCGCCGACGATGCATAATGAACGTCGCCAAACCCCGGTACCCGAGGCCACTGCCATCCGCGAAAACCCGCCTTCGGCATCCGTATTTCTCACGCTTGACGCCGGCGCCGGCCCTGATACCCTTGCGCCGTGAATTCTTGCAGTCGGCACCTTGTCAGTTTCCCCGGCGGATTTTATTTTTGGCCGGCAGATTGGCACTTGCGGCTGCGCTAACCCGAAAAAAAAGCCCAACTCGCCGCAGGTAGCCACCTGCGGCTTTTTTGTTGTCTGGCCGCGGTGGGATCCGGTCAACCATTGGTGAACTATGATCATCGTCCTCAAACCTGGCATCTCGAAACGGCAGGAAACCACCGTGCTGAAGGAGATCCGCGATCTGGGATACCGGCCGCATGTGATGCGGGGCGTTGCCCGCACGGTCATCGGGGCGATTGGCGACGAACTGACGCATCAATCGCTCGAAGCTCTGGCCACTCATTTTCCGCACCTCGTCGAGAGCGTCATGCCGGTGCAGAAGAGATACAAACTCGTCAGCCGCGAGGCGCATCCAGCCGATTCGACAATCCCCGTGCGCCAACACGTCATTGGCGGACACAAATTCCACGTCATGGCCGGGCCCTGCTCGGTCGAGGACGAAAGGCAACTCCTCAGAACGGCCGAGGCCGTCAAGAGCGCGGGGGCGACCATTTTGCGCGGCGGGGCATTCAAGCCGCGCACTTCACCGTATGAATTCCAGGGGCTGGGGGAGAAAGGATTAAAGCTCCTGGCCAAGGCCCGCCGGGCAACCGGGCTGGCCATCATCACCGAACTGCTGTCCGAGGCGCATGCCGAAATTGTCGCCGAATACGCCGACATCCTTCAGATTGGCGCCCGAAACTCACAGAATTTTCAACTGCTCATCGCCGCGGCCAAAACGGGAAAACCCATTCTGCTCAAGCGCGGACTTTCCATGAGAATAGAGGAGTGGCTGCTGGCCGGTGAATACATTTTAGCCCACGAGAACAGCAACTTGATGTTCTGCGAACGCGGCATTCGCACGTTTGAAACCTATACCCGCAACACCCTCGACTTGTCCACGATCCCCATCATCAAGAGGGAATCGCATTGCCCCATTGTCATCGATCCGAGTCAGGGAGCAGGACGGGCTGATCTGGTGGCAGCCATGTGCAAAGGGGCCGTGGCCATGGGTGCCGACGCCCTCCTGATCGAAGTGCATCCCAACCCGGCGGAGGCCTGGAGCGACGGCCCGCAGCAAATCTCACTGGACGTGTTCGCCCAACTGATGAACGAACTCCACCCGCTCATCGTGGCATCGGGCCGGGAGTGATCCAGGCTGGAGGTCTTGTCTCTCATTCAATGGCGGATCCGTCGCTCGGGAGCAGCTTCGGCTAACCGCTGCAAGACGGTGTGGGAGGGAAAGCAGTTTGACTCAGGACAAATGTCCCCGCCGAGGATGCAGGTGCTCGTTCGCACTACGTGGATTCCAACAGACACACTACAAGCTCACCACACCCCCGGCAGGAGAGCACCCGAAAACAGAACAAAAATCGGTCGATTTCAGTGCGTGCAGTTCAGGGTCACACAAGCTTTGGCTCAGGCACCGCGTAAGGAACCTTTTCCTGAGCCGCACCTTCCTCCTGGCCGAAGTGGAATCCCGTTTCATCTTCGTACCCGGACGGTGCTCTGGCCGTAACCATAAGCCCAATACCCAAACTCGCTGCAATGATACCGAAAACTGCTAATGCCGCGATCATCAGCCGGTTTCGCAGCAACCTAAGTGCCAGAGCGAAAACCTGATAACCGAAGTAAACCGATTGAACCTCATGTCCACTTTTCATCTAATTGTGTCTCGATTCGAGACAATATGGGTAATCAGAGAGTCCCGAGCCTCCTATTCCGAACACGGTTGCATACTCACAAAGGCCCTGGCCGAGCACCGCTCGCAAAAGCCGAAGTGGATTAGAGATCGATGATCGAGAACGTACAAGTTGCGTGGATTTCAAACCTTGGAACGTCCCGCAGCCATCCTCAGCTCTCTGTCACCTGACCGACGATCCCGGCCCCGCCGTTTCAGGGACTGAAAAATCTCTGAATCTCGCTGATGATCTCCACAAACCGATCAATTTCGTCCGTGGTGTTGTAGAAATAGAAGCTCGCGCGCGAGGTCGATTCGACTCCAAGTTTGTGCATGAGCGGTTGCGTGCAGTGGTGACCTCCCCGCAAGGCAATGCCGCGTTGGTTGGCCAGCTCCACTACGTCGTGCGCGTGGACATTTCGCAAAAGAAAACTCACGATGCCCGCGCGACCCACGTGCGGGCCGAACAGCCGGAGGCCCTTCAGTTCGGCGAGCCTGGCATAAGCATACGCGCCAAGCTCCATGTCATGGTGGGCAATATTCTGCCGGCCAATGCCGTCGAGGTAATCCATGGCGGCGGCCAGCCCGATGGCACCTGCGATGTCGGGCGTGCCTGCTTCAAAGCGATGGGGCGGATGTTTCCAGGTGCTCTGATGGTACTCGACGTTGAGGATCATTTCCCCGCCGCCCTGGTAAGGCGGCATCTGCTCCAGAACCTCCCGCCGCCCGTAGAGCACTCCGATTCCGGTCGGGCCGCACATTTTGTGACCGGAAAAGGCGAGGAAATCGCAGCCGGTAGCCTGCGCGTCCAGCGGCTGGTGGCCGGCGCTTTGCGCCGCATCCACGAGCGTGGCGATCCCGAGCTTGCGCGCGCGGGCACAAAGCTCAGCTACGGGATTGATCGTGCCCAGCGAGTTGGAAATGTGCGCCATCGCCAGCAGCTTCACCTCGGGGGTCAGGAAATCGTCCAGCCGGCTCATATCGAGCAGCCCGAGGTCGCCAGTGATGGGAAGAAACGCCAGCCTGGCTCCCGTGCGCTCGGCCAAAAGCTGCCACGGCACGAGGTTGCTGTGATGTTCCATTTCCGTGAGGAGAATCACGTCGCCGGCTTTCACATGCCGACTGCCCCAGGCGGCCGCGACGAGGTTGATGGATTCGGTCGTTCCGCGCGTGAAAATGATTTCATCGGCGCTCCGGGCGTTAAGGAACTTCGCCGCGCTGGCCCGGGCCGCTTCGAAGCCCGCCGTGGCGCGGTTGCTCAATTCGTGAATGCCGCGGTGAACGTTGGCGTTGTCCCGCTCGTAATAACGCTTCAACGCGTCAATGACCGCGCGCGGCTTTTGCGTGGTGGCGGCGTTGTCGAAGTAGATCAAAGGATGACCCTTGACCTCCTGGTCGAGAATTGGAAAGTCGGCCCGTAGCGCGGCCCAGTCCGCTTTCTTGGCGGAGGACCCGGTGGTGAGCGATGCCGTCGTCATGCGCTGGCGTCAATTCAGACCAGGCCCAACTGCAGCTTCGCCGCCTCGGTCAACATGCCTTGGTTCCAAGGCGGGTCCCAAACCAGTTCCACGCTGACATCATCCACGGCCTCGAGGCCGAGCAGTTTATTCTGCACGTCCTGTTGCAGCATCGGCCCCATGCCGCAGCCGGGCGCCGTCAAAGTCATCTTGACGTTCACCCTGTAACTGTTCTCGCCTATGAGCTCGATGTGACAATCATAAATGAGCCCGAGGTCAACGATGTTCACCGGGATTTCCGGGTCGTAACAGGTCCGCAACTGGCTCCAGATTTCTTTTTCCACCTGCTCCAGGGTCACCGGGCCGGCAGCGCCGGCATTTTGTTTCTCTCTCACCTCCAGCCCCAGCGCGTCAGCGTCTTTGCCTTCAATGCGGAACATGTTTCCGTTCACAACCACCGTGTAGCTGCCGCCAAGCGATTGCGTCAGATACGCCGGTTCGCCTTTTTGCAGCGTGACTTTCGTCCCCACAGGGATTACGGACGCCTCGACATCCCGAGCCAGAATGACTTGATGATTGGTGTCATGCATAAGAACAATTCAAAACATAGCTGATCCTGCCTGATCTGTCGCGCCAGTTTCAGCTTTCCCTCGCCGGATGGGAGCGGGGCGGTGGAAAAGCCCGTTTTGAAACTGGCAGAGTTGCGCGCATTGTAAAGCGGCGGTACGGACCATCGTCCGCCTACATATCTTCGGTCTCTGTCGAGACGGGCGCACTCCCGCCCTTCAAGGCAGCCAGGAGCGCGTGCCAGGGCAGAATTGCGCATTTGACCCGCGCCGGATATTTGTGCACGCCGGCAAACACCGCCAGTTTGCCAACTTCGTCCCCGACCTTCCCGCTCGTCACCATCTCGTGAACCAGAGCAAATGTTTTTTCCACCTCCGCCCGGGTTTTGCCTTTGACGCTTTCCGTGAGCAGCGAAGCGGAAGCTTTGGAGATGCAGCACCCCGACCCGACGAAACCGGCGTCTTGGATCTTGTCGCCGTCCATCACCAGGTAGAGTTTCAACTGATCGCCGCACAGCGGATTGTGACCCTGCGCAGAGCAGGTCGCCGCCGGAATCTCATGGAAGTTCCGCGGGTGCTTGCAGTGGTCCAAAATGACCTGCTGATAAAGATCGCTCAGGTTGTCGAACATTTCTTTCCGGTGGCGGCCGACGCCCGTCGGCATCTGCATCCAGCCTCATTCTGACGAATGCGGCCACGAAATCACTTCTTTTCCGTCAGGTGCGGATTGGCTTCCAGCCTGTCCCAGACAATTTTGTCCAATTCCTCGCGCGCCGGTTCCCAACGGACCCGTTCGATGATCTCTCCGGCAAACGCGTGAACCAGCATTCGCCGGGCGGTATCCGTGTCGAGGCCGCGCGAGCGCAGATAAAAGACTGCTTCCTCGTTTAACTGACCGACCGTTGCCCCGTGGGTGCATTTCACATCGTCCGCGTAAATTTCCAGTTGCGGCTTCGTGTTTACGGTCGCGTCGTCCGAAAGCAGCAGGTTCCTGTTGGTCTGCTTCGCGTCGGTTTTCTGCGCGATCTGGTGGACATAAATCCGGCCGTGAAAAACACCTTTCGATCTGTCGTCCAAAATGCCGTTGAAATACTCGTGGCTGGCGCACTGCGGTTCGGCGTGCTCGACAATCATATGGTGGTCGGCGAGTTGATCGTCTTTCGTAAGATACAGCCCGTTCAAAATGCATTCCAGACCTTCGCCGGCCAGCCGGGCCCGGATGTTGTTCCGGGAAAGGCGCGCGCCCAGTGCAAACGAATGCACGTTCACGTTGCTGGCCCGGCCAAACTGCCCCTGGATGGTGGCCACATGAAACGAGTCCACGCCTTCGTCCTGAAACTTCAGAAACTCAACGCCGGCGTTGTCCTCGGCCACCAGTTCGGTGACCGCGTTGGTCAGACAAGCAGCCTTGCCGGCGCTCACGTAGGTTTCAATGACGGTCACCTGGCTGTCCGCTTCCGCAATAACGAGGTTGCGCGGATGAATTGCCGCCCCCGCCTGACTGCACGAGGAAACGAAAAGGAGTTGAATCGGGGCAGGAACACTGACTCCCCGAGGCACGTAGATCAACGCGCCATCCAGAAAGCAAGCCTGGTTCAGTGCCGCGAAGGCGTTGCCCTGCGTCCCGGCATAACGGCCCAGATATTTCTCCAGAAAATCCGAGTCGGCGGTCAATGCGGTGACGAGATTTAGCGCCTTAACTCCGGCGGGCAACCGCCCCGGAGAGGAAAATCTCGCAGAGTAATGCCCATCCACAAAAACGAGCCGGCTGCCCGCGAGCTCTTTGAACGGCGCGCCAGCCAGAGTCTCGGACGCCTCGCTCCCGACGGGCGGTTGGAAAACCGGTTTGAGGCGCAGTCGGGCGATGGGCGCCACGTTGGTGAAGCGCCAGTCCTCCTGCTGCAGTGTCGGGAAACCCTGCTGCTTGAAGCTGGTAATCCCGGCCTGGCGGAGCGGGCGCAGCCACGCCGGCTGTGGCGCCTGCCCTTCGAACCGTTCAAAGGCGTCCAGATACGAATCCGTTTCCTTCATAATCCCATGGTTCAGTGAGCGGAGCCGCAAATCTGCTCCGCATTGGGTTCGGTCCCAAATGAGTCACTCAGTTTTCCATGCAAGAGCGGTTAACGCAAGTCCAAGGCCGGTGGGGTAGTAGTACAGCGTGGTGGGGCGAGCGTCCTCGCGAGCTGTGATGGCGTTGGAGGGAAGCGCTTTGTCGCTTCCCTGATTTCTTGGGCACTGACGGAGCAGTGCCCTCCAGTCAACGCGCGGCTCGCCGGGGCTTCGCCGCGCCGAAGCGGCTTCGTCCGCGCAGGCGGGAGTCTCGCCCCACCAAACTGTACCACTACCGCCGGTGGCAGTGTCCGGAGGCGCCTCAGGATCACGCACGCCATCCGCGCAGCCACCCGAATCTCAACAGCCCTGGCCCGGATGCGGCTTCTCGCCGTAATGAATGCTCATCACGCCGCCCAGCAGGTTGAAGATCCGCACGTTGCTCAAGCCGAGCGCGCGCATTTTGGCCGCCACGCCCGGTTGAGCCGCGTAATGCCTCAGCGATTCGAAGATGTAACCATACGCCTCGGAGTCTCCGCAGATTATCCGGCCCAACACCGGCACAACAAATCGCAGATAACCAAAACAGATGCCGCGCCAAAGTGCATCGTCCGGTTTGCCGAAATCCAGCACCAGCAGTCGCCCGCCGGGCTTGGCCACCCGCTGCATTTCGCGCAATCCGGTTTCCCAGTCGGCCAGGTTGCGCAGGCCGTATCCGACGGTGACAATCTCAAACGTGCTTTCGGGAAATGGGATTTGCTGCGCGTCCCCTTTCACGAACTGTGGATTGGGAGAATTGCCGGCGTGGGCTGTTGTCGCCCGGCTCCCGGCATCCGACCGGCGTCTTCTGGCCTCTGCCACGGCCAGCATGGGTTCGCTGAAATCCAGGCCTACGACCGACACGCCGCACCGGGCTAGAGCCAAGGCAAGGTCGCCCGTGCCGCAGCACACGTCGAGCGCCCGCTCGCCGGGCCGCGCTCCGGCCAACCGCACGAGCCGCCGCTTCCAAAGCCGATGCAGCCCGAAGCTCTGGACGTCATTCATGAGATCGTACCGCCGGGCGATGGTGGTGAAAAGGTCGTTCACCTTTGCTGCTCGCGGTTCGCCGGAGTTGTAGAACTTGTTCGCCATCGTTCAGGCACGCCCATCCCAGATTGGGCCATCCGCGGTTTTGAAGCGACTCAATTTGGTACACTCGTTTTGCCTGCCCGGACGTGCGCTCAGAATCAGGTCGCGGCGCAGCATCACTGGCTTGAATTCTGCTGAAAAGTGCGGGTGTCTGGTCATGAGTGTCGACTGAGATAAACTATGGAACAAAAGAAATCTCTGATTCTGATAGTCGATGACAATGAAGTGATACTGAAGACGTTGTCGCTCAAATTGAAGGCGAACAATTACAACGTTGTCACCGCCATCGATGGCTCGCAGGCACTCGCCGTCGTCCGAAAACAAAAACCAGACTTGATTCTGCTCGACATCAGTTTTCCGCCGGATGTCGCGAGTGGCGGAGGCGTTCCGTGGGACGGATTCCGGATACTTGAGTGGTTCCACAGGCTCGAAGAAGCAAAGAACATCCCGATTTTCATCATTACCAGTGGCGAGGCGGCCAAATACAGGGAGCGCGCGATCGCGGCGGGCGCCAGCGCCTTTTTCAACAAGCCGATCAACAACGCTGAGTTGCTGGCCATCATAGAGCAGATTTTAAGCGCGCAAAAAAAGGAAACCTTCGCGCAGACCTGAGCTGGTTCCACGAGCGGTTCCATCAGGATCGGAGCACCCTCTGCCTTCTCCTTGCCGTTCTTCTTCTCCGACCCCTTTCATCATTCGTGCGCCGGCGTGGACTGGCGAAAATGAACTGCCACGCGCCCGCTTCCGGGATCAGGCGGAGAATCGCCCGAGGCGAGGGAATCGTTTTGCAATCCCTGCAGGGGGCAGTTCCGAGCCGCGCTCCGCCGGACTGACCCCAGCCCGCGAAAGGTCGCATCCGGACACTGCCACGGTAGCGGCAGCGATCTTGGCCGCTGTGGAGCCGGGCTTCCAGCCTGGTGGATAGGAGTGCTGTTCTGTTGTCCTCAGGCTGGATTTGATGTGAGTCTGCTTTCGCTCCCGGCGGCTGGAAGCCGCCCTTTGCGTCAGGCAGGATGCCCGACGCTACGAAGCGAGGGTAGTGCGCTCCCTGCGAAAACCCCACGAAAACAGGGCTTGCAATTGAGCGGGATTCCCTTACTTTTTGCGAGCCTGCGAAGAAGCGAGCGTAGCTCAGTCTGGTAGAGCGTCACCTTGCCAAGGTGAATGTCGAGGGTTCGAATCCCTTCGCTCGCTCCATCTTCTTTGCCAACGACTTACAAAACGGAGCGCCAAAGTTACAACTCGTTCGCCCGTGTTTGACGTTGTTATTCGTGTTTGACAAGCCCGGCAAATGAACTCTCGCGCCTTTGGGGCGGTAGTCGAGAGAAGTGACAGCGGCAGTATCGGCAACAGAAACTCAATGGACCAATTCTCGGCGTTCTGGCGTATTTGCAACCCCAAGGAGGGGATTGCCCGCTTCCACATGCTGAGACAGCCATCACGCAAGCTCTTCGCCTCCTGGCCACTGCTCTTCGAGCGGCTGGAGATATGCGCGATCGACACCAAGATCGCCGCGTCAATGTATTGCTCGCCTCATCCGGCTGCGCTCCAGATTGCACCCGCCGCCCGCCGCACTTCGGTAACGCAACGCGATATGCCTAGCCTTATTTGCGCAGAGTCCTCCGATAGGCTACCCTCTCGCCATGAGGACCAAGCTTCTGTTCGTCTCGTCCGGAATTGTTTTCATATTCGTCGCCGCGCCCTTGCTGCGCGCTGACCAGGTGGAAATGCAAAATGGCGACCGTTACTTCGGCAAGGTGTTGTCCGTGTCCGCGGACACCGTGGTGTTGGAAAGCGAAGTGTTGGGCAAAATACATGTGCCGCGCAAAAAGGTTGCGAGCCTTGCGTTTGGCACGAATGCCGCCGCACCGAAAGCGGCAACCAATGTCGCGCAGGTCTCCCTGCCAACGAATCTTCCAAGCGCTGCTTCATTGGCTGCCTTGGCGAGCACCAACGCGGATTTGTCCGCTGCGCTTCGCAATCCGGGCGCGAACACTAATTTTGTTCGGCAAATTCGCGAGCAAATGCTCGCCGGCAGTCCCGAGGCGGCCAGCAAATACGACGAGCTGGTCGACGGCTTGATGACCGGGAAGCTGAACTTGAACGACCTTCGACGCGAAGCAAAGTCGTCAGCGGACCAGTTGCGGGCGCTCAAGCGCGACCTCGGCCCCGAAGCCGGCGACTCAGTCAATGTTTATCTGGATGTGCTGGATAATTTTCTCAAAGAAACCGCCGCCGAGCCAACGAGCGCCACCCCCGCTACCCAGCCAAAAACGCAAGTCCATTAGACCGCATTCATCGAAAACAATCTGCTGACGCATAGGCTGTTCGCGGCGCTGATGTTCGTTGTTGCACCGGCGCTTTTGACGAACGCCACCCACGCTCGCAGTCGGTGCTCAACCTTTCCAAACGTCTCCCGTTTGGCAGGGGGCAGTGTGGCCTTTGGCCGTGACCATTCTCATGCCGGCAGGTGGTTAGCGGATGCTCTGCTCACATCCCGCATAATAGCGGTGTTATTCCTCAGACCAACGCATTCCCGGGTCAACACCCCTCCTTTTTGCGATGGCGAGGTCAAGAGGACGCCGGCTGGGCTTGCCGTTGGAAAGCAGCCGCAGACCGCAAATCCGACCTTGGAAGCATCCCACCCGCCCAGAACGCCGTGAAAAGTTCGTAACGGAATCGTCACCACGATGCCATCAAACTGTCGCCTCGGGTTCGTAGGGTGCCGCCGATGCAAAACCTACCCAGGAATGGCGGTGTCGTGCGGCTGCAGCAAGACCTTGAGCGCAACCGGTGCTTGCGCCGATGGCTCGCGATCTTGGCGGCGATCTGCACTTGCTGGGCCATGAACAATGGATTCTGCGCGGAGGCCGCTGATCCGATCCTCGACCTGCTGCTGAAGAAAGGCCTGATCACCGAAGGCGAAGCGCAAAAGGTCCAAGCCGAGGTGGAAGCCATTCGCACAAATCAGGCGGCCCCTCCGCTGCCGGAGTCCAAGTGGAAGATCAGCACCGGCATCAAGAGCGTGGAATTGTTCGGCGACATTCGCGCGCGTTTCGAACAAAGAACCGCGGAAGATCCTGATCACGGCAGGATCGACCTGAATCGCGCCCGTTACGCCGTCAGAGTGGGTTTGCGGGGTGAGGTGTTCGACGACTTCTACTACGGCTTCAGACTTGAAACGGCCGCGAACCCGCGCTCGCCCTGGGTTACGTTTGGCACTTCCTCAAGCGGAGTGCCCTACCAGGGGCCGTTTGGCAAATCCACCGCCGGTTTCGATATCGGGCAGGCTTATATCGGTTGGCGGCCGGCGGATGGGGTGGACATCACGGTGGGTAAGATGCCCAACCCGCTCTACACCACGCCGATGGTCTGGGACAATGACCTGAACCCGGAGGGCGTGGCCGAACATTTCAAATACTCCGTTGGCGAAGCCGATTTCTTCGCAAACTTCGGACAGTTCATTTATCAGGACACAAATCCGACCAAGACATCGCCGGGCTATTTCAACCTTGGATATGACAGCTCTGTCCCTCCCTTTCTCCTGGCTTGGCAAGCGGGCATTAACTATCACCTGACCAAAACGATTTCCTTGAAGGTGGCGCCGGTCCTGTATAACTATACCGGACATGGCGTGAATACTACTGCCCCGGGCTCTGTTGTAGCCCCGGACTTCACCGGCACCTTTGTGGGACAAGGCGCGACCAACAACCTCGCCGGAAATAACACCGGGGCTTGGAGTGGATACCCACAGGGTTATTATGATGGCTTCATCGCGAACCAAACGGGCATCCGCGACCTGTTGGTCCTTGAAGTGCCGGCGGAGTTGAACTTCAAGATGGAGAAAATCAACGTCCGGTTGTTTGGTGATTATGCGCAGAACCTCAAAGGAGCGGAGCGGGCACAAGCCGCCTACGCCGCTGCGATATCAGCCTTCACGCCTTCAGACGCGCCCGGAGGCGGAATTGCCCCGATCCCGGCCGCGCAGATTCACGACAACAAGGCCTATCAAATCGGCATTGGCGTCGGCAGCGCCGGCCCGCTCTACGGTCCAATGCAAGGATTTGGTTTACGGCACCACCTCCCAGAAACACGCCTGGGAGATCAGGACCTACTGGCAACATGTCGAGCAGTACGCTCTGGACCCCAACCTTGTGGACTCGGACTTTTTCGAGGGCCGGGAGAATTTAGAGGGCATATACGCGGCAGTGGCCTACAGCTTCACCGCCAACACGATCGGAACGGTTCGCTACGGCCACGCCCGGCGCATCAACGACAAGCTCGGCACCGGCGGCAGCAACCAGGACATCCCTCAAATGAATCCGATCGAGTACTATAACCTGCTGCAAGTCGACCTGACCTTCAGGTTCTGAACTGGCGGCCAAAACACTCGACGCCAATAGCACAGGATCGGTCGTCGCACGCACGACCGGCTCCCGCCGCCTTCGCGCAAGCGGCGGAGATTCTCCGTGGACAGCGGTTTCATGGCCGGGAGTGGTACAGTTGGGTGGGGTGAGACCCGGCGAGCCGCTGGTCGGGCAAATCGTTCGGTTTGCGGCTCACGAGGATGCTCGCCCCACCAACTTTTTGGCTGAACTGTACCGCTGCCCAATGTCCTGCGGGCTTGCCACCGCGGAGCAGGGTATGTTTAATTCCCTCAATGTGGAATGAATCCGGTTTCCAAGCCTCTTATTTTTGTGGTCGACGATGAACCGTTGTTGATCGAGTTGGCGGCCGCATTGCTGGAGCCCGCCGGGTTCGCCGTGAAGACTTTTCAGGATCCTGAAAGGGCATTGGAAGCGTTTGCCGCTTCCAACCCGCGCCCCGCGCTGGTGATCACGGATTACGCCATGCACCGGATGACCGGGCTGGACCTGATGCGGGAGTGCAGGCGAATCCAGCCCGAGCAAAAGGTGATTCTGGTGAGCGGCACGGTGGATGACGGCATCTATCGCGGTTCTCGCATGAAGCCGGACCGATTCCTGGCCAAGCCTTATCAGTCAAAGCAGTTGATCAGCATGGTGCAGACGCTCTTGGCGGGGTAAATTGCGATTGGACTATGAAAAGACTTCTCCTGCGAATCGGCATCGGAGTGATCGTTCTCATCGTCTTGGCCCTCCTGGCGGCAAATCTGTTACTGGACGGGGTGGTCAAACGGGGGATCGAAACGATCGGGTCGAGAGTGACCAAGGTAAACATCGGACTGGACAAGGTGAGCCTGTCACTGTTGTCGGGGTCGGGCGCCATCAAGGGACTGGTGGTGGGCAACCCGGAAGGTTTTAAAGCGCCGCAAGCCATCCGCGTAGGCAGCGCCAGCCTCGCTCTGGAACCCCGTTCGCTCCTCTCGGACAAGATCGTGATCAAATCAATCAAGGTCGAAGCTCCGCAAATCACGTTCGAATATGGCCTTGGCGGAAACAACCTGGGCAAGATTCTTGCCAACGTCCAGTCCGGGGGCGCCGCCGAAACCAACGGGACCGCCAAGCCTTCCGAGAAGAAGGCCGGCAAGAAGCTCGAGGTGGATGACTTCGACATTACCGGAGCCCGGGTGAATGTGGGTCTGACGCGATTGGGGGGCCGGACCGTTACGGTTTCACTGCCCGACATTCACCTGACTGATTTGGGCAAAGGTCCGGAGGGCATCACGGGCGCCGAATTAACGAAGGTGGTTTTGTCAGCGCTTGAAAAATCTGCGATCAAAGCAGCGGATACGGCGGTGACCGATCTGGGCAAAGGCGCTACGGAGCTGGCCAAAGACCTGGGCAAAAGCTCCACGGGCGCCGTGGGAAAAATCACCAAAAGCCTCGGCGACCTGTTTAAGAAGAAGTAGGCGACCCCGACCTGCTGCGGACGTCGGCCGTCCGCGCTCCGATGGTGCAGGTGGCCGGAGGCACCCATGGCGAATGTTCAGGGGTTCAGCGGGGAGCCGAACCAGGCGGGCGGGCGGGCTCCACCGGAACGTAACTGTATTTGGCAACGGCCTGGGACCCGGAACGCACGTGCAGCTTTTCGTAAATGTGCCGGACATGGGTGGCCACCGTGGGCAGGCTGACGCCGAGGGTCTCCGCGATTTCCTTGTAAAGGTGCCCGTGCGCCAGCAAATTCAAAACCTCCAGCTCCCGGGGCGTCAGGTCGACCAGATCGGCAACCGACGGATGCGAATGCTGTTCGAACGATTGCACCACTTTCCGCGCGATGGTGCTGGTCATCGGCGATCCGCCGCCAACCACTTGTTTCAAGGCGGCAATCAATTCTCTGCGTGGGGTTCGTTTGAGCAAATAACCGGTCGCGCCCGCTGACAGCGCGTCGAAAATATGGTCTTCATCCCGATAAACTGTCAGCATCACGAACTGTGCGTGGGGCAGCAATGTTTTCAAGCGACGCACGCACTCGATGCCGTTCACCCCCGGAAGGTTGATGTCGGTCAACACCACCAGCGGATTCTCCTGCGGCAGCCCGGCCATGGCGCTTTCCGCGCTGCCGTGCTCGCTCACAACACTGAACCCTTCGGTGCGACCGATCCAGTCCGCCAGGATCTGCCGTGTTTGGGCGTCATCCTCGATTATGGAAACTGAGATGTTCACGTCAGCATTACTCTACATGGGTGCGGGTAACCCCGTATATCATCAGTTCTTACGACAAGGAACGTGGCTGGTTCGGCACGACCAGCCGGACGGCGGTCCCCTCGCCCGGCGCGCTGCGAATGTCACAGCGCCCGCCGATCTCCATCAACCGCTGGCGCATGTTCCGCAGCCCCTGGCCGGAGGTATGCCGCTCGGGGTTTGGCGGCAGGGTTGACTCCACTGTTTCGATCGAGAAGCCGCGCCCTTGGTCTTCGATTTGAAGCGAGAAGCCGCCTTGCTCGATCGAGAGCGAGATGCGCACCTCGGCACAGCCTGCATGTTTGAGGGCATTATTGAGCGCCTCCTTGAATGCCAGGAAAAGATTGTGCCTCGTCTCGGCAGTCAACGGCCAAGGCGGCAGGCGCGTCGGAACATCCAGGCGGCAGCGAATGTGGGCCGCCGCCAGAAAGTCCTGCGCGAATGTCCCTAGGTAGGTAGCCAAGCTGTCCAGCGTGTCGTGTTTGGGGTTGACGGCCCAGACAATTTCATCCAGCGCATGAGTCAGGTCGCGCGCCGTTTGGTGAATCCTATCCATGTCGGAGACGATCTCGCGATGATCCTGTTCCGGGTGGGCGGAATCGCTGAGCATGGTGATGCGCGTCAGGCTGGCACCGAGATCGTCATGGATGTCCCTGGCAATGCGGGCACGCTCGCGCTCAATGACGCTTTGACGTTCGATCCACGCCAGTTTCCGTCGCATGCGGCGCCGCATTTCGATCAGCACACCACCGCCCCCGGCCGCTGCGATGCACAAGCCCGCAAGAAGACGAAACCACCACGTCTGCCAGAAATATGGCAAAACGATCATGGCCAGTGTCTGGCCCGCCTCGTTCCAAATGTCGTCGTTGTTGCAAGCGATCACGTGAAAGGTGTAATAGCCCGGCGGAACGTAGCTGTAAGACGCAAACCGCTTCGTTCCGGCAGGCACCCATTCGCGGTCCAGTCCATCAAGCCGGTATTTGAACTTGACCTCTTCCGGGGCGACCAGGCTCAAACCGGTGTAGTGGAATTCGAGGCGATTCTGACCGGGCGGAATGCGCACGGCCGAAGCCTTGAGTGTTCCTCCCGCGACCGGCCTCCCATTGAGCAGAAGGTCTTCGATGATGACCGGGGGAGGCAACTGGTTGAGGTTGCGTTCGCTGGTATCCACCGCGACGAGGCCTTTGCTTGTCGGGAACCAGATCCGCCCATCGGCGGTCCGGCACCCGGCGGGCTGAAATCCGCCCGAACATTCCAGGGTCGGGAGTCCGTCGCCTTTGCCGTAAGCGAGGCAATGCACCGAATTCGTCAGCCCGTCCGCGCACGCGTTAAGCAGTTTCTTGCTGACACGAAAAATGCCGCCGTGCGAACTGAACCAAAGGTTCTCGTGCCCATCGTCTTCGATATTGCAGATCACATCATTGGGCAGCCCTTGGCTGGTGCTGATCGCCGCAAATTGTCCTTTTTTCAGCCGGTTCAGACCGCCTCCAAAAGTGCCGATCCACAGTGAGCCGTCGTTATCCAGCCGAAGGCATTGAACGAAATCGCTCGAGAGTCCGCTGCCTTTCCGAATTTGGCGAAGCCGGCCATTTTCCACGACACCCAAGCCACCGCCCAGCATGCCGAACCACACCGCGCCTTGCCGGTCCTGCACCACCGCGCGGACATCAGGATGGATCAAACCTTCGTTGGGACCGTACCATTGCACCTTCCCGTGGTCGAAATGCAGCAAGCCGCTTCCGGTGCCAACCCACGTGCTCCCATCGGCAACATGGAGCAGCGCGAGCACGGGCACCGTGACCTCCTCAAACCAGGGCGCGCGCTCGAAGTGATCCCCGCGCTGAACGAAAAGTCCGCGGCCCCATGTGCCCGCCCACAACCGCCCCTGCGCATCCTCGGACGCAGACCATACAAATGAATTCAGGACGCCCTGGGCCGCATCAAAATGCGTCCACTCCGCTTGCTTCATGCGATGTAAACCGGCGCCTTCCGTGCCAATCCATAACGCCCCGTCGTGGGCCTCCGTAATGGTGAGCACGGCCCGGCCCTGCCAGTGATCCGGAGAATCGACGATGGCGATGTTGTTCGGGCGGAGCTCAACCAGCCCGTTTCCAGTGCCGATCCACACATCGCCTTCGCGATCCTCGCACAGGCAACGCACCCAGTCGCTCGGGAGGCCGTTGGTACGGTTGAAGTACAAGACCGTGCTATCCGGGCGCACGAGACACAGCCCCTGGTCCACCACGCCCGCAGCCAGTCCGCCGCCGCTCATTTCGATGAGGGCGCTCATGGTGGCGCCAAACCCCCAAGCCGCCATCCCCAAATCCTTCCCCCATTGGGCTTCCTTCCATTCGTGCACCCGCCCGTCGCTGGCAATCCACAAGCCGCCATCCCGGCCCAGGCCCATGCCCTGCACGTAGCCGTTGGTGTATCCGGGGCGAAATGGCGCCGCCTCGAGATGTTCCCCTTTAAGCAGCCAGATTTTGCCATTCCACAGCATCCAGGTCTTGCCGTAGCAATCTTTCACGAACGAACCCAGTTCGGATTCGGCGACGGTTTGGGACTCGAGAAGCAGCGCGTCGCGCAACCTTAACAACGAACCATCAACGCCCAGCGCCCAGATATCACGCGCGCGATCCTCGCCGATCGCAAGAATCTTGCGTCCCTTCCAGGCTGGAGTTTCGATGCTCTGAAACGTTCCATCCTTGTAGCGAGTCAATCCGCCTGTTTCATAACCGATCCACAAATCTCCAGAATCATCCTCGAACAAACTGGTCACGCGGCTGGAAAGCATGGCCGGAGTATTCTTGGTGTCGAAAATGGCAAATCGCACCCCGTCAAACCGGGCCAGCCCGCTATGCGTGCCGATCCACAAGTATCCATCCCTGGTCTGCACAATGGCATTCACTCCGTTCTGCGGCAAACCGTCATCCGTCTGCCACACGCGCATCAAATAGTTCGGTGTGGCCGCTGCGCCGCAGGCCATTGCGCGAAGAAGGACACTCAAGAGGCAAGTCGCCGATCGGAGCGGTCGCAAAACACTTCTGTGGGAGGCTGAGGTTCGGCGACGAGGCAGCACTCAATGATTTTGCCCGCCGTGTGAACCCTGCGCAAGGCCCAAGCGGGCCTGGAACGTCATCATCGGTTTTGATGACTAGACGGGCGGCCATTTCATGTTTTTAATGCAGGTATCGTCGGTGAGATCAACGGCGGGTGCCCGGGTCGCCCGGCTATCATCAACATTGCGAACCAGACCCAAACGTTACGATGGCAGAAGAAACCGGAGTACAATCATGAAATTCATAAGCAGGAAAGAATACAGTGTCCTGGCGGGCTTGTTTCTGGCAGCGGCCACGGTCAGCCCGGCGCGCGTGCAGGGGCAGCTCGCGGTGTACAATTTCAACAGCACTACCACCCCCTTGGCTCCTTCGACGGTCGGATCCGGGATCACCGCGGGCAACATTAGCTTTAACAGCATTACGGGCTACTCCTGGTTCTGGAGCGAACCGTCGGGGTTGGGCATGCTCCAATTGAATCCGGGAACCGGCGTGAATACGGCTGCCGAGGCCATCTCGTCTAGCATGGACTTCTCGTTCACACTTTCATCGGCAACCCCCATGAATTTGTCGAGTCTGACGTTGGATGGTGCCGTTGGCGCGCCGTGGGATGCTCCCGCCGGCTATGCTGTCGAATCGAGCGTGGATGGGTATTCGTCGATCCTTTCGACCGCGAATTTCACGGCGGTACAACCCACTTTTGCCACCTACACCATCAACTTGACCGGCGCCGCATTCCAGGGTTTATCGACCATCACTTTCCAGATTTACGGATACACTGCCAACTATGGATATGAGGAATTTGATAACATTACCGTCAATAGCACCGTCGTTCCCGAGCCGAGCGCCTTGGCCCTGGCTGGTATTGGCATGGCCGCCTTGGTTCGGTTGATGGCTTCGCGCCGCCGGAATTGATCCGCCCCCCCTTGAAAATCGGCCACGGTGAACTCCAGGATGGTTGCCTGATGAACCCCTCCTGGCGGTTATGTCGCGAGGAAAAGTTGGCCGCGTGCCTGGCAGGAAAGCCATCCATAATATGCCCACAACACGAATGGAACCCCATGAAGTTTGCAAAGAGACCAACGAGAACCCTGCGCAACGTCCTTGCCGGTTTGTTCCTGGCAGCCCCCATGCTTGGTGCAAACCCGGCAGGGGCGGCCGTGCTCGTACAGTACAACTTTAACAGCACTACCACCCCCTTGGCGCCTTCGACGGTCGGATCCGGGATCACCGCGGGCAACATGATTACGGGCTACTCCTGGTTCTGGAGCGAACCGTCGGGGTCGGGCGTGCTCCAATTGAATCCGGGAGTCGGCGTGAATACGGCGGCCCAGGCCGTCTCGGCTGGCATGTACTCCTCGTTCACACTTTCTGCGGCAACCCTCATGAATTTGTCGAGTCTGACCTTGGATGGGGGTTATGGCAGTTTTGCAAGTCCCGGCGGCTATGCTGTCGAATCGAGCGTGGATGGGTTTTCGTCGATTCTTTCGACCGCGAATTTCACGACGCAACTCCCCACTTTTGTCACCTACACCATCGACCTGAGCGGCGCCTCGTTCCAGGGTTTATCGAACATCACCTTCCGGATTTACGGATACACCGCCAACTATGCATACGAGCAATTTGACAACATTACCGTCAATGGCTACGTGGGCGTTCCGGTAAGCGCGGCCAACACGACGATCAGCGCGAACCCGGCCTCGATCACCGCCGATGGGACGAGCACCTCGACATTGACCGTCCAGGCCAAGGATGCGAACAACAATAATTTCACTTCGAGCGGCGGTGTCGTGACGCTGAGCGCCTCGGCGGGAGCTGTGAGCGCCGTGACGGACAATGGGAATGGGACGTACACGGCCACGTTGACGTCCTCAACCACGGCCGGAACGGCCAACATCACCGGAACGCTGGGCGGCGCAACGATTGGGCACCCGACCTCCGTGGCCTTCACGCCGGGCCCGGTGAGCGCGGCCAACACGACGATCAGCGCCACTCCGTCCTCAATCGCCGCCGACGGGGTGAGCACTTCGACGCTGACGGTGCGGGCCAAGGACGCGAACAACAACAACCTGACGTCCAGCGGCGGGACAGTGACACTGAGCGCCACAGCGGGTTCCCTGAGCGGAGTGACCGACAATGCGGACGGGACTTACACGGCGACATTGACGTCCTCAACCACGCCCGGAACCGCCAACATCACCGGCACAATCGGCGGCACCGCGATTGGACACCCGGCCTCCGTGACCTTTATCGGGCCGGTGAGCGCCCCCAACACCACCATCAGCGCCAGCCCGCCCTCGATCACCGCCAACGGGACAAGCACTTCGACGCTGACCGTCCAGGCGAAAGATGCGAACAACAGCAATCTCATTTCGAGCGGTGGGACCGTGATGCTGACTGCCTCGGCGGGATCCCTGAGCGGAGTGACCGACAATGCGGACGGGACTTACACGGCGACCTTGACGTCGGCGGCCATACCCGGAACCGCCAACATCACCGGAACGATCGGCGGCATCGCGATCGGGCACCCGACCTCCGTGGCCTTCGAGGAGCCGGTGAGTGCCGCCAACACAACGATCAGCGCCAACCCGGCCTCGATCATCGCCGACGGGACGAGCACTTCGACGCTGACAGCGCAGGCCAAGGACGCGAACAGCAACAACCTGACGTCAGACAGCGGGACGGTGACACTGAGCACCACGGCGGGATCACTGAGCGGAGTGACCGACAATGCGGACGGGACTTACACGGCGACCTTGACGTCGGCGGCCATACCCGGAACCGCCAACATCACCGGAACGATCGGCGGCATCGCGATCGGGCACCCCGCCGTGGTCACCTTTACCCCGAGGCCTGGCACGCTCGTATTCACGAACATCGAATTTGTGCCCACGGGCACTCATATCGTGTGGAATGCGGTACCGGGTCAGAGCTACAGCGTGCTCGCCAGCTCCAACCTCGTGACCAACCTCGTGAATTGGAGTCCGACCTCGGTGGGTGTGGCCGGCGGGTTCATTGATACCAGCGGTCGCGCGGGAGTCCCACAGATGTTCTACCGGGTGAAGGAAAACATAAATCCAAACCCGAGAATCTCGATCAATAAGCCGACTGCTGGATACACCGCCCAGGCGTATCAAAACACGAGTGGCGTGGACGACGGGATATTCAACACCTTCGCCACGTCGTGGAATGCGGGCTTTCCCACGCCCGCGGCGCCGGCCTGGGTCGCCGTCAATCTCGGCCAGGGCCCTACGCGGGTGCTCCTGGAATGGAATGCGGGCGGAAACTACAATTATCAGGAAACCGATTACGGCGGGCCGGGCAACTACACCATCTACACTTCGTCAAATTCCACAACCGGCGCGGATGGGACGTGGACGCAGGTTGTCAGCGTCACCAACAATATCTACCGCACGCGGTCGCACAGCTTCGACTTTACCGGCATGAGCTGGGTGAAAATGGTAATCACGGCCGCCCCGGCGAACAGCATAAACGGCGCTGCCTTTGATGAAATAGAGGTCTATGACATTTCGACCGCATATAGCCGGGGGCGAAGAGCCGAAGACACCTGGTTCTTTATGGGCGACAGCATCACGGCCTTCTGGGCCGATCGTAACACGGCCTCGGGCACCAACGACCCCGCCAGCCATCAGCCAAGTTTCGCGGCCTGGATCAATATCGACAACACCAATTACTTCCCTTCGATGATTGACGGAGGCATCGGCGGAGAATTGTCGGGCAACGGCCTTGCTCGCCTGGCGCAGAACCTGCTGGACAACCCGGACTACTATTACTGGGCTCTCGCTTACGGGGCCAATGATTCCGCCGGAAACAATTCCAACACGGCAAGTTTCCAAGCCAATATGCAGGCGATGATCACAATGCTGCTAGCCGACGGGCGCATGCCGGTGATTCCGCACATTGCCTACACGCTTGACGGCCAGCATAACAACATCCCGCTCTTCAACGCCGTGATTGACCAGTTGGTGGCCACAAACCATGTCCTGGCCGGCCCGGACTGTTACACTTACTTCATGAACAACACCAATGATTTCCAGGCAGACGGACTGCATCCCAACGATGCCGGGATGCGAGCCTATAATTTGATTTGGTCCCAGGCCATGCGCCACCTGTATCCGTAGCCATCTCGAGGACTGGCACACCGATGTCTCTCCGGCCCCGGAACCCCGCCTAGCAGGCCGCTCAAAACACCTTCATTCGTAGGAGCCGAGATGACGAAGCTCATTTTTTCTTCGGAAACCAACCCTCCTTCAGAACCTCCTCACGTCGGCTCCTACTTTTTCAACGGACTGTTAGGCGCGTGCCGGGGCAGAGGGCGCCTTCGCGCACGGCCCCCGCGCGCCGAATGCGCCCCGGAGGAGTAGGGATGCCCCAGCGGTTTCGTGCGTTTTCCCCGCCTCATTTGATTTCTGCGAACCCCAAGTATCCTGGAGAGGTCCAGCGCGAAGCTGTGAATATCTCCTTGGATACTTTGACAAGAATCGCCAAAGCACTTGGAGTCCGTGTAAGTGATCTCGTAAGGGGCTTTTGAATGAGAGCAGCCGCACGAACGTCTCGGATGAGGCTTGTCTCACGCGCAATCGAGCGAACAGCAATCGCTCGTGGGAAATGGCTTTATTCGGCCTTCTTGCCCCCAAGATCGAGCTTCGCAATTATCGGCTCCAATGCGCCGGCCCATTTGGCATAACCCAGTTTGTTCGGGTGCAACATATCCGGGAATTCCTCCTGGTTGCAGGTGCCGTCTTTATTGGCGTAAATGCTCCAGGTGTCGCAAAGCGTAAGGCGCGGATCTCGTTTCACCATTTTGCCGATCAAGCGGTCCAGTTTCCGGATCTTGTGGGCCACGGCTTTTTTGCCAGGCATGACTTTACAGACGATGATGGGCATTCGCGGGTTGGATTTTTCCAGAGCCGCCAGGATCATCCGGATATTGTCGGCGGCATCTTCGGGGTTGCCGCCATTCCCAATGTCGTTGGTCCCGATGAGGAGCACGACCGCCTCCGGCTCCAGCTCGAGCACATCTTCTTTCAGCCGGAACAACACCCCCCGGGTGACATCCCCGCCGATGCCCCGGTTGGCAACTTTGAAATTCGGGAAATCCTCGGCCAGGCTGTTCCAGCCCTGCGTGATCGAATCGCCCAAAAATACAACCGCGCCTTTGTCCTGCTCGCGGTGCTGCCGGAACTCGGCGCGGCGTTGCGCCCAGAGTTTCGGGAACGGTTTCCATTGGGAGACCGGGCCCTTGCCGGGCAGCAGGTCGCGGTTCGTCGGAAAAAGGAGTTGCGCGGGCAGCTCCGACGATGATAACGCCGTTGCGTTGGTGTTTTGAGCCGGGGCCAGGCCCGGCCAGGTGGCCGCCAGAAGCAAGATCAACACCGTGCGGACGGCCCGACGGGAAATGCGGCTTAAGGACGGGAGCTTCATGCACATGCGGTCATTCAACAAATCGCCCGGAGGAATGGCAACCTCAAAAGCTCCTCCCCGGGAAAAGGGGTGCATCAGACACTGCCACCGGTTCGTAGCGTCGCGCATCCGGCATGACGTCAAGGGCGGCTTCCAGCCGCCGGGAGCGAAAGCGGACTCGTATCAAATCCACCGGGCTGGAAGCCCGGCTGTACGGCAGCCAGGATGCCTGCCGCTACGGTGGCAAAGCCCCGATGCGCCCGTTGAACGGGGAATGCTAAAATCCCACTTTTCCGTTGCGATGACCTGAAGATGTCCTTAAAGTGCGGCAAACAGCGCCACGCGCGACAACTTTATGTATTTTGGAGTCGATTATTATCCTGAACAATGGGTGTTTCCGTACGGAGGAACGGCGGAAATGCCCGAAGCGCAATGGGAACAGGATGCCGAGCTCATGGTCAAGGCGGGCATGAATGTCGTCCGCATGGGTGATTACTGCTGGGGCCTTTGCGAACCCAAACACGGCAAATATGATTTCGAATGGCTTGAGCGGGTGATGGATATCATGGGCAAGGCCGGAATCGAAGTCGTTCTGGCCACCCCCACGGCCGCGCCTCCGAGCTGGCTGGCGCAGCAGCATCCGGAAATCTTCCCGCTGGATGAAAAGGGCATTCCGCGGCGCGGAGGCACGCGCCACGCCGTTTGCTTCAACAACGACGTTTACTGGAACTATTCGAAGCGCATCGTCCAGGAAATGGCCAAGGCGCTAGGCAAGCATCCGCAATTGATCGCGTGGCAAATCGACAGTGGCATTGGCGGCCATCAGACGGAGTGGTCCTTCAATGACGACACCCGGCTGGAATGGCAGAACTGGCTCAAGCTCAAGTACGAAACCGTCGAGCGTCTCAACCAGGAGCTGGGCTTGCGCTACTTCGGCCAGGTGGTTTCCTCGTTCGACCAGGCGCCGATGCCGATGTATGCGCCGACCGCCCACAACCCCGCGCTGGTGCTGGATTGGGCGCGGTTCAGCAGCGACACCATCGTGGCCTTCATCAAAATGCAGGCCGATGTGTTGCGGGAGCTGACGCCGAAAATTCCGCTCACCACCAACCTGCGCGCGCTGGCGCGGCGCTTCGACCATTTCGATGTCGCCAAAGTGGTTGATTTTGTTTCCATCGAGAGCAACGCGGCGATCAAAAGCAAAGCGGCCGAGCTGGCGTGCGACATCGACATTCTGCGTTCGTTGAAGAAGAAGGGCGTCCGCACCCCCGACGGCGACTACGGCTTCTGGGTGATCGAACAGAAGGCGGGCCAGGTGAACTGGCAGGACGTCAATTCGCTCGTCCGGCCCGGCGTAATCCGGCTCTTCACTTATCAACTGCTCTCGCGCGGCGCTTCGGGCGTGCTGTATTATCATTGGCGCCAGTCACGGATCGGCTTCGAAAAATTCTTCGGCGCCGTGTTGCCGCAGCACGTGCAGACCAGTAATCGCGTGTACCGCGAGATCAGTCAGATCGGCGAAGAAATCAAGTTGCTGGCCCCGGCGCTCAAGGACACGCAGGTGGTCGCCGAGGCGTGCATTGCTTACAGCCACGACAACGATTGGGCGCTGCAACAACCGATGCAACCGAACAAGTTCTTCAACTTGCGCGATCACATCCAGCTTTTTTACACCGCGCTGCACGACCGCAACATCTCCGTGGATTTTGCGCGGCCCACGGAAGACTTGTCCCAGTACAAACTGGTGTTCGTTCCTTCCTTGCACCTGCTGTCGGGCGGCGAGGCGGACTTGCTGAAGTTGTATGTCCAGAACGGCGGCACCCTGGTGGCCACCTTCAACACCGGCCTGGTGGATGAGCACAACATAGCGCCGGTGACCGGTTATCCCCATGACCTGACGGATTTGTTCGGTCTCGAGGTGTTGGAATTCGATCCGTTGCCGCCGGGCCAAGAGAATCACCTGACCTTCAAAGGCGCGTTCCCGACCAACCATCTGCATCCGGCGCGCCTCTGGTGCGATATCATCGAGCCCAGGGAGTGCCAGGTGCTCGCGACTTACTCGAAAGATTTCTATGCCGGTCATCCCGCGGTGACCCTGAACACATTCGGGCTCGGCAAGGCCATTTACATCGGCACGCAAAGCCACCAGCCGTTTTACTATGACCTCGTGGCTTGGCTGCGGCAGACGTGCAACCTGCATCCGCTGCTCAAAGTGCCGGATACCGTTCAGGTAAGCATGCGGCAGAAGGAAGGCACGAAGGTGTATTTCCTGCTGAACCATCAGAACTCACCGGTGCGCATCCAGTTTTACAAGCCGATGCACGATTTCCTGACCGGCAACACGTTTTCGGGCAACTACGATCTGCCGCCGCATGGGGTGCTCGTGCTGGACGAGCATCCGGAAACAAAGCCTCTGGCTTAGCCGCCCGGCGCTTTCTGGAAGCGCCCGCCAGCCTCGCATCAGTGAGCACCGCCGAAACCTCCTCCGGCCATTCCACCGCGCCGCTTCCGTCCGGCGAGCCCACGCGCAAGACGGCGTTCCTCACCACACACTGGTCAGTGGTGCTTTCGGCGCAAGACCCGAGTTCACCCCGGTCGGGTGAAGCGCTCGGGACCCTTTGCCGCACCTATTGGTATCCCCTCTACGCCTACGTGCGCCGGCTGGGCCGCGGTCCCGCCGACGCAGAGGATCTGACCCAGGGTTTCTTCGCGCGGCTGCTGGAGAAGGATTACCTGAAGTCCGCAACCCGCGAGAAGGGCCGGTTCCGCACGTTTCTGCTGACTGCCTTGAAGTGCTATTTGAGTGACGAATGGGATCGTCAACACGCGAAGAAGCGGGGCGGCTTCGCGCCCGTGGTGTCCATCGACCACGAACAAGCCGAGTCCCGCTTCGCGGCGGAGCCGGCCCACAACCTTCAACCGGACGTGCTTTTCGATCGACAATGGGCCGTGACCCTGCTCCAGCGCACCCTGTCGCGCCTGCACGAGGAGTACGCGGCCTCAGGACGAGCCAGGTTGTTCGAACTTCTTCAAAACTCTCTCACCCGCGACGAAGCGGCCTTGTCCTATGCGGAGATGGCCGCCCGGCTCAAGCTCACCGAAGCGGCCGTCAAAATGGCCGCTCACCGATTGCGCGCTCGCTATCGCGAAATCCTGCGGGCCGAGATTGCCGAAACCGTTTCCTCACCTGAGGAAGTTGAAGAGGAAATCCGTCACTTGTTTTCGGCTTTTGGCCAGTGAAGGCGTCTTTTGGCCAGCATGTTTCCCAGCGCCGAGGCCGCGGCGCGCTCAAACCGCCGGCAGGTGCGGAATATGCGGGCTTGCGTGTTACCTTTCGCCCGGCTTGCCTAAGAAGAGGCAGGTATGACTGAGCGTGAAAACAATACTTCATCCGGCCGCAAATGCCCCAAGTGCGGCACCGAGCTCCCGGGCAACCTGCCGCCGGAGCTTTGCCCGAAATGCCTGCTGCAGGCCGGTATGGCCGCGGCACCGCCGACCGGTCCCACCGGCACGGTGGTCTTGCCCGACGGGGGCGCCAGCCGGCGCGGCCTGCCTCAACCGGGCGAACAACTGGGTCACTATCTCATCGTCCGCCTGCTCGGGCAGGGCGGAATGGGGTCGGTGTTTGAGGCCGAGGACCTCGAGAATGGCCGCCACGTCGCGCTGAAAGTGCTGGCGCATACGCTCGATTCGCCCGAAGCGCGCGAACGCTTCTTTCGCGAAGGCCGGCTCGCCGCCTCCATCAATCATCCCAACAGTGTCTACATCTTCGGCACCGAAGAAATCGGCGGCACGCCGGTCATCGCGATGGAACTCGTCGCCGGCGGCACGCTCCAGGATCGCGTCCGCGCCGGAGGACCGTTGGGGGTCAGCGAAGCGGTCGATTGCGTCCTGCAAATCATCGCAGGACTGGAGGCGGCGCTGCGCATCGGCATTCTGCACCGGGACGTCAAACCCTCGAACTGCTATGTGGATGCTGCAGGCGTCGTGAAGATTGGCGACTTCGGCCTTTCGATCTCCACCACGATCCGCACCGAGCCGGCGCTGACGGCGGCGGGTTTGTTCCTCGGCACGCCGGCGTTCTGCTCGCCGGAACAACTGCGCGGCGAGGAACTGAACGCGCGTTCGGACATGTATTCTGTCGGGGCGACCCTGTATTACCTGCTGACGGGACGAACGCCCTTTGAAGCGAGGAACGTCGTGCAACTCCTGGCTATCGCGCTGGAGCAACTCCCCCCGTCGCCGCGGAAACTTCGGCCGGAGGTTCCCAGTGGCCTGGCTAAAGTGATCCTGCGTTGCCTGGAGAAGCAGCCGGGCGAACGGTTTAGAAACTACGCGGAGTTGGCGAGAGCGTTGGCGCCGCACAGTTCCGCCGCACCCACGCCGGCAACCTTGGGGCTTCGTTTCCTGGCTGGCGTGGTAGACCAATGCGCCGCCGGCCTCGTCGGGTTTGCGGTCATGTTGCTCGCGTTCGGGAACTTTGTGAATTTCGTGGATGCGGCCGCCAAGCATTCGCCAAAGGCCTTTGTGTGGATGATGGTAGGCTGGGCTTTCATCGTGCTCTATTTCACCTTCATGGAGGGATTGTGGGGATTCACGCTCGGCAAAGCGCTGTGCCGGTTGCGCGTCGTCGGGCCGGATAGAAACCCGCCCGGACTGCCGCGCGCCTTGGTCCGCGCCCTGTTTTACGTCGTGGCTCCGGCGCTGCCGTTCTGGATTCTCACGGGTGGGGATTCAACCGTGTGTCTGCGGCTGTCCACAGGTGCCAACTACCTCCTGCAGATGTCTGTCTATCTCGTGATCGCGCTGTTGTTCTGCACTGTGCGCCGGAGAAATGGCTTCGCCGCCGTCCACGACCTGGTCACGGGAACGCGGGTGATTTCCCGCGTCGCGCTCGAATCGCGGCCCGTGCTTTCGGCAGGTGAAACGCCGCCGATCAATGTCGAAAACAAACCCGCGGTTGGCCCGTATCACGTCCTTGAATCGATGGGGAAGTCCGCCGGGGAGGAATGGTTGCTCGGCTACGACCTGCGCTTGTTGCGCAAGGTGTGGATTCACGTGGTGCCGCCCGGCACCCCGCCGGCGCCGGCACCGCAGCGAAGCCTCGGGCGCGTGGGCCGTCTGCGATGGCTCACGGGCCGGCGTTCGCCCGAAGAGAATTGGGATGCCTTCGAGTGCGTGACCGGCCAGCCGCTGCTGAGGCTGATCCAACAGCCACAGCCGTGGAGCCAGGTTCGATTCTGGCTTAAGGACCTGGCCGCTGAAATCAGCGCCGCGGAGAAGGACGGCACGCTCCCGACCGTGCTGGCGCTGGATCGGGTGTGGATCACAGGTGATAGCCGGGTTAAGCTGCTCGATTTTCCCGCGCCGGGCCTTGAGCCAACCCTCACCCCGCCTCTCTCCCATCGGATGGGTGAGGATGGTCCCGCGATGGCGGGACCCGGTGAGGGTCGATTCATGGGCAAGGAGACGGTTGCAGACGCACAAAGGACGAATCGCTTTCTAAATGCAGTGGTCGCCGCCGCACTGACAGGACGCACCGAAGCGGCAGTCAAAGCCGCGGCTGACGTCCCGGTCCCGCTCCCACTGCATGCGCGAGAATTTCTGCGGAAGCTGGCGGTGTCTCTCGATACGGGTGCGGTGGTTCTCGCACTCAAGCCGTTGTTGCGCCGGGCGGCGGCCGTGTCCCGGTTGCGGCGCGCGGCGGTGCTGGCGGGCTGTGCTGCCTTTCCCGTGTTCATGGCCGGATTGACCATCATTGGAGTGGCGATGACGAGGCAATGGAATCGGAGCGATCCGGGCGTCATGGAACTTTCCATACTGCTGCAGCAGCGACGACACCTTGGCTTTTGGCTCATGCAAAAAGAAAAAGCGGGAGTGCCCCTGAGCGGCGGGCCGTATAAAGACAGCCGACAGGCGGGAAGAGTGGCCGATCACCTGGTCGCCGTCTTTATCGCCGGCCATTACCGGTCAACCATCACGAACCAAGCCTCCTGGAACAGCCCGTTTTCGCAATTGATGATCAAAGGCGAAGCGAGGCAATTTGCCGAAAAGAGCGTGACCGGGAATCCCGCGCCAACGGAAAAGGAGATCACTGAGGCCGAGGCCGCATTAAAACCGTTTCTGCCGGGGCCGGAAATTTTCAAACCACATCCGCTGCTGATAATGAAGGTGATGCTGGCGATTTTTGTCTGCCTGCCGGCATTGATCGCGGCGGCGCTGTTTCGCGGCGGGCTGGTGTTGCGCATCGCCGGGATGGCGTGCGTGCGGCGCGACGGCGTGCGTGCGTCCCGCCGGCGTGTGTTTTGGCGCGCGCTCGTGGCGTGGAGTCCATTGTTTTTGGCACTGTTTGGTTCCATGCAAAATTGGTACGAACCGCGCAACGCGGCGTTGGGCGAAGCGGTGTTGTGCGGGCTCGTTTGCGGGCTGGCCATCCTGTCGATCGCCATGCCGGAGCGCGGTCTGCAGGATCGTCTGGCGGGCACTTGGCCGGTGCCGCGGTGATCACACGGGTGCACCGGGACGGACGCGCTGCCGCGCGAGTGGTAGGGACGCGCTGCTGCGCGTCCAAGCCGACCGGCAGGCCGGGCCCCACCGATCAGCTCGCCGCCCGCTGCCGGAAGCGTGCGCTGAACCAGCACCAATCAATGCTCGCTCACGCCGGTCTTCGTACAGGACAATTGTTTGAACGTACGTTCATAAGTTTGGCCAACCTTTTGTGCAGTCTGTCCAGGCAAACACGCTGGAGGCGCAGAGCAAATTCAGAATTGTCTCGACGCCGTTTGTTGGCACGCATCGGGGCAGGGAACCACCGTAGGTTTCGGCGGTTTTCTGACGAAGGCCGCTGCAACGGTTTTTGGTGATTGTCGCCCTGCTGCAGTCGTGTAGTCTGTGCCGGAATATCGGGCACGGAGTTGCAGCTTTCGCAACGCACCAGCGCCCGAAAGACTCTCGCTGGTTAGCCGCAATGTCGATACGCGGAGACCCGCACCGTGGAAGTTATCATTCAACCGGACGCCGCCGCTGTCACCGACCTGGTGGCTCAGGTCATTGGCAACGAGTTGCGCGCCCATCCGCGGCTGGTGCTCGGCCTGGCGACCGGATGCACGAAGGAGCACGCGCGTGAAAGTGCTCTGCCCCGTGAGCCGGGAGCAAAATGCGCCGCTGTGTCCGCAGCCCGGCCAGGTGCCGCTTCGCGCCATGGCCGTGGGCGTGGGCATCATCCTTGATTCCCGGCAATGTCTTCTTCTCGCGACGGGCGAAGAAAAGGCGGAGATTGTGGCGAAGGCGGTTGAAGTTCCCGTCACCAGCATGGTTTCGGCGTTCGCACTGCAGTTGCATCCCAGTTGCAGGGTGATTCTGGATGAAGCGGCGGGAGCGGGCTGCAAGGCTCGGATGACTACCGCTGGGTTTTTGAGCATGAGCCGAAGTGAAAACCGTTCCGCAAGAATCGGAATTGAGCCGGCTTTCGTAAGAAGAATCTATGCGCCTGGAATGGATTGACTGGGTTATCGTCCTCGTCTCACTGCTGATTTGTTTCGCCCCGGCCTTGTTTTTTGGAAAGCGGGCCGGCAGGAACACCTCGGAGTTTTTCGTTTCGGGCCGTTCGGTGCCCTGGTGGTTGGCGGGCCTCTCCATGGTGGCGACGACGTTCAGCAGCGACACGCCGAACCTCGTGGCGGACATTGTGCGCCGCCAGGGGGTCGCCGGCAATTGGTGCTGGTGGGCGTTCGCGTTGACGGGGGTCGCCACGGTTTTTTTCTATGCCCGGTTGTGGCGGCGTTCCGGCGTGATGACGGATTTGGAGTTTTACGAAATTCGTTACTCGGGGAAGGCTGCGGGCTTCGTCCGCGGTTTCCGCGCCGTGTACCTCGGGTTGTTTTTCAACAGCATCATTATGGCCACGGTGAACCTCGCCGCCTGCAAGATCGCGGGCATCCTGTTCGGATTGGATCGCTGGCAAACGCTGCTGTTCTGCGGCGTGCTCAACGCCGTGTTCGCCGCGCACTCCGGACTTTGGGGTGTGTTGGTGATCGACATGGTCCAGTTCTTCCTGAAGATGACGGCGGTCATCGCCGCCGCCTGGTTCGCGGTCAAGCACGTGGGTGGATTGGGCGTGATGGTGGAGAAGCTCTCGCAGCCGCGGCTGGCGCCCGACGGCACGCACGTGCTGCATTACCTGAATATTCTTCCCGACTTCACCAGCAATTGGGACCTGGCGGTGGCGGTGTTCATTATGCCCATCGCGGTGCAATGGTGGGCGGTGTGGTATCCCGGCGCGGAACCGGGCGGCGGCAGTTACATCGCCCAACGCATGCTGGCTTCGAGATCGGAAAAGGACTCTCTGGGCGCGGTGCTGTTCTTCAACATCGCGCACTATGTCATTCGCCCGTGGCCATGGATTCTGGTGGGGCTCTGTTCGTTGCTGGTTTACCCGCAACTGTCCGACATCCAGCGGGCCTTTCCGAACCTGGATCCGAGACTGCTCGGCCACGATATTGCCTTTCCCGCGATGCTCAAGTTTTTGCCGGCCGGCTTCATCGGCCTGATGGTGGGCGGCTTGATTGCGGCCAACTCATCCACCATCCTGACGCATCTCAACTGGGGCGCCTCCTATCTGGTGCACGATTTCTATCGGCGTTTTATCCGCCGGAACGCCGACGAAAAGCATTACGTCCTCGCCGGACGCCTGGTGACTGTTGGATTATTCCTCTGCGCGTCGGGCCTGGTGTTCGTTCTGGGCACGGCCAAGGAAGCGTTCGACCTCATTCTGCAAATCGGCGCCGGAACGGGTTTGCTGTATCTGGTGCGTTGGTTCTGGTGGCGCGTCAACGCGTGGTGCGAGGTGGTGGCGATGATCAGTTCCTTCCTCGTATCGGTGGCGCTTTGGGTAGCTGCCAAAAACGGTGTCGTCCTGAGCACGTATGCGGGACTGTTGATCACCATCCTGGTCACAACGGTGTGTTGGGTGTTGACCGCGTTCGTCGGTCCGCCAACGGATCGGCAGACGCTGATCGAGTTTTGCCGGAAGGTGAAACCGTTCGGCCCGGGCTGGCGGCGCATTAGCCTGGAGGCGGGTTTAACCCGGCAAGCGCTCGGGGCGACCCAGGAGAACATACCGCTGGCGTTGCTCGGGTGGTTTTCAGGCTGCACGTTGATCTGGTCGGCGTTGTTCATGATTGGAAACTGGCTCTACCATCGAATGGCATTCGCCGTCCTGCTGCTCGGCGCGGCGTCTGTCAGCGGCACGGTACTCGCATTTGTGGTAAGGCGGCTCTGGAGCGGCCAAAGTGTCGGTGAAGAGAAAGTCGAAGAGCCACTGAAGACCGACGCATGAGCAGGGCTTTCGTAGCGCAGGTTTCCAAACCTGCGCTACCCATCAACTCCCGTGCCCGGGCGCCTTCAGGCGGAGTCGGAAATTGCAGAAACATATGATGTCGAAACACTCAGTGAAAATCATCCTCGCCTGCCTCGCCCTCGCGTTTTTTGCCGCGACGGCCCTGGCGGGGGACACGAATATGCCAGCCATCATCCCGCTGCCACAAAAAATGGAACGTTGCCAAGGCCAATTCCGGCTCCGCCCCGAAACACAGATCTGCGCAGACGCCGGCGCGCGAGACGCCGCGCGAGTTCTGAGCGAGAGACTCCGCCGGGCGACGGGCTATCCGTTCCGGATCAGCCCCGGAGCCGGCCGGGGGAACATTCTGCTCGTCGGCGAAGGCGTCAAGGCAGACCTGGGCACGGAAGGCTACGAACTGACCGTCACCCCGGAATCTGTTGTCATCCGCGCGCCGCAATCCGCCGGCCTGTTTTACGGGGTGCAGACACTGCTGCAATTGTTGCCGCCCGAAATCTTCTCGTCGAACATCGTCGGCGGTATCGAGTGGAATATTCCGTGCGTTCAAATCGAAGATCGTCCGCGGTTGAAATGGCGCGGTCTGATGCTCGACGTGAGCCGCCATTTCTTCAACCGGATCGAGGTCGAGCAACTGCTCGACGCGATGGCGTTGCTCAAATTGAACATCTTTCACTGGCACCTCGTGGACGATCAGGGCTGGCGGATCGAGATCAAGAAGTATCCCCGGCTGACGCAAGTGGGCGCGTGGCGATCCGGCATCGGCTTCGGGCTTGATCCGAAAGCCGGCGCGGCTTACGGCCCGGACGGCCGCTACGGCGGGTTTTACACGCAGGACGATATCCGCGAAGTGGTGGCTTACGCACAGGCGCGGCACATCACGATCGTGCCGGAGATCGAAATGCCCGGGCACTCGACCGCGGCATTGGCCGCCTACCCGCAGTTCAGTTGCACCGGCGGGCCTTTCACGCCGCCGCTTGCAGGCGGGGTCTTCGACGGCATCTATTGCGCCGGCAACGATGAGACGTTTCAATTCCTGCAAGGAGTGCTGTCGGAGGTGTTTCAGTTGTTCCCGGGCAAATACATTCACATTGGCGGCGACGAGGTGCCGAAGGACAACTGGAAGCGATGTGAGAAATGTCAGGCGCGCATCAAAGCCGAAGGGCTCAAGGACGAAGAGGAGTTACAGAGCTACTTTGTCCGCCGCATCGAGAAATTCATCAACGCCCGCGGGCGCACGCTGATCGGCTGGAGCGAAATCTGCCAGGGCGGCCTGGCGCAGAATGCGGCGGTGATGGACTGGATTGGCGGCGGGGCGGAGGCGGCGGGCGAGGGGCACGATGTCGTGATGACGCCGACCGACTTCTGCTACTTCGACCATTACCAGTCCACGAATCACGCCGGCGAGCCGCGCGCCATCGGGGGATACCTGCCGCTGAGCCAGGTTTATTCGTTCGAGCCGGTTCCGGCGAAGCTGGCGCCGCAATTTGAATCCCACATTCTCGGCGCCCAGGGCAATGTCTGGACGGAATACATGCCGTCTTTGAGCCATGTGGAATACATGGTTTTTCCGCGCGCCTGCGCGCTTGCTGAAGTGGTGTGGTCAGCGAAGGAGGCGCGGAACGGGGACGACTTCAGGCGCCGGGTTTCGGTTTGCGAAAGGCGTTTACGGCAATTGAACGTGAACTTTGCCACGAGGTATTGAAGTGGCGACCCGGTGTAACCCCGGGTTTCCCGACCGCAAGGCGTATCCTTTCCCAGCCCTGCTGCTGTTGGATTTGAAAATGCATGGCATCGCCGGGTTTGGCGTGCTTCGCTGGCTCCAGGGACAGCCCGAATTGCGCAAGAAGTTGATCGTGGTGGTAATCAGTGTGACTCAGTCCTCCGAAGAGATCCGCTGTGGTTTACGAACTGGGGGCGCATTCGTAATGTCAAAAATTCAAAAACAGATATGCCGCCATTGGGGCTGGCACTATGCCGGGCAGCACGGCTTCGCCGGCCTGATCACAAATCGCATCGTCAGGGCTCAATGGATCAGGAATTGAACCGTGCACCAAACCGCACAAGCTTTCACGGAAGTTGAGGCTGGCAACTGGGGATGGAACGGGAATACGTTCAGTTGATTCAAATGGATCTGCCCGAGGCCAAAGGAACTTATGTGCTGATTGCCTTCGTGGCGCAGATGAAACGGCTGCAGATTGGGCGCCTGGGAACCTACGACCTGGTTCCAGGTTTTTACGCCTATGTCGGCAGCGCCTTCGGTCCCGGAGGGCTCCGCGCGCGGATCGGTCACCACCTGGAATCGACCGCCGCACCACGCTGGCACATTGACTATCTGCTGCAGTGCGCGGTTCCGACGGAGGTCTGGTACACGACGGCGGACAAGAAACTGGAGCATCAGTGGGCCGAATCCTTGGCCCTGCACTTTCGCGTGGCGATTCGCCGGTTCGGTTCCTCGGATTATCACCGCAGTCGATCGAGTCATCTGTTCCATTCAAAGCGCCGGCCGTCGTTTCGCTGGTTTCAACAAACGATCCTGGAGCAGTTCGACAACGTTCAGCCCGAGCAATGCCTGATGACTCCTCCCGGCAGCACCGGGTCATGAAGGATCAGAAAAAATCCTGCAGCGGCGCTATGGCTCGGCACGAACGCGATAAAACCTTTGTGAAGCCGGCGGATTGGGATCGGCGCCTGTCTGGTTGAATGGACAGGCGCTGGCAACCGCTGTCACATTTGAAACGATGGTTACATTCGTGGCAGGAAAACCCCAAACGGAAGCTGTTCCATCACCCGGTAAAACCGCTCCCTGAAAACCTGCAGAATCGATCGCCCCAGCCGCAGCATTGGAGAAAGCAGTGGCTCCATTTGTATATATGCCAGACAGCCGGGTTGTGCTGTCCTTTTTGATGGCAAAACTCGAACTGGAACCGGCCGCAATCGCGACGACATTACTCAATCCGACAGGAACATTCGTTGCGCCGCGCCTTTCCCCCAACGCGATGACGGCGCCATCACTTTTCAAAGCCAGGCCGATCGCCAAGTGAGGTGCCAAGCCGTGCGGCGGGACGATGTCAATAACAAGCTGGCAGCGGCTGTTTTCCCTCCGCTTTCAATGAGCGCCCCGGCGAACGCCAAGCCGATGACCGCGGCTCGCCTGCCCCGCTGGCGCGGTTTTAATCTGACCGCAAAATTCTACAGGAAGGATGAGGGCAATCCGCCCTTCGAAGAACTGGATTTCCAGTTGATGTCCGAATGGGGCTTCAATTTTGCGCGCCTGCCCATGTCCTACCTGTGCTGGTCAGATCCCACGGACTGGTCGAAGCTCCGTGAAGATCAACTGCAAGACATCGACGGTGCGGTTGAATGGGGACGCAAATACGGCGTACACATCAACATGTGTTTTCATCGTGCGCCCGGCTATTGCGTGGGCGGGCCGAAGGAACCGTTCGATTTATGGAAGGATGAAAAGGCGGTCGAAGCCTGCGCGTTTCATTGGGCCCACTTTGCCAGGCGCTACAAGGGAATTCCCAACGAGCGAGTGAGCTTCAACCTGCTCAACGAACCCACGAATATCAGCGAGGAAACTTACGTCCGGGTGGTCAAACGTCTCGTGCAGGCCATCCGCGCCGAAGATCCGAACCGGCTGATCCTCGCGGACGGACTTCAGTGCGGCCGCATTCCGGTGAATGGATTAGTGGATCTGGGCATCGCCCAAAGCACGCACTGGTACGATCCGATCGAGCTGACGTTTTACAAGGCGCCTTGGAATGAGGAATCCGGGATCAAAGACGCCGACAAGTGGCCGGTACCGACGTGGCCTTTGAAGCGCGACGGGAAAGTGGTTTCGGACAAGGCGACTTTGCGAAGGGACCTGTTGGAACCCTGGAAGCAGCTCGAACAAAAAGGCGTGGGCATTCATGTCGGGGAATTCGGCACCTACAACCGCACGCCACACGCGGTGACGCTGGCCTGGATGCGCACCTGCCTGGAGCTGTATAAGGAAGCGGGTTGGGGCTGGGCCGTCTGGAGTCCGCGAGGGGAAGAGGGAGTATTGGACAGCCAGCGCGCCGATGTGAAATACGAGGATTTTCGTGGGCACAAGCTCGACCGCAAGATGCTGAACCTGATCAAACAATCCTGAACCATGTGACAAGCCAAAGGGGCGAAGACTCGCTTTATGGGCTCAGCCGTCGATGGGCTGCTGCCCGATGGTTCTCGACAGTCGGTCGTCGCAAGTGCTGTTTTTGGAGTAGCCGTTTACGACGGGTTCTTGGCCGGTGTGGCTCCGGGAAGCCATTACTCCATTACGCCATCACTCCATTACCCCGGGACTCCGTTTTTCTGAATCGAGGACGAGGACGAAATGGTTTCGCGGGAGCATTTTGAGCCCAAGCCCGTCTGAGCTGGTGTGGATGCGTTGTCTGGCTGCGTGAAAAACCCGATCTTTGCGGCAAGATCACGCCGGATGGAACCGCCGGCCCAGATGAACCTTTACAAATCCTTCACTTGTGCCATAAGCACGCTCGGCTCGGGCTATGCTACCGAATTCTTCCATGAACTTCCGGTGTGGAGTTCTGGATTTTTCCGGTCCTTGGCGACTGAAGGCGGAACTCTTAGAGCGTTGGCCAAAAGCAATTTCCAGAAAGGCAGGGACGCGCTGCGTCGCGTCCACGGCTGCGCGCAGCGCAGCCCTACCCGATGAGGCACTGAAATATGGCAACCACTATAACCATTTCCCCGAAGCAGATTCCTCCCGCCGGTGTTCAACCTCTCAATGGAGACTGCCATGAATAAGCTCACGACCCTTCTGTTTGGTTCTCTACTGTTGTCCGCCCCTGTTTTTGCCTCACCCATTCCCTCGACTGGCCTGGTTGGGTGGTGGCGGGCTGAAGGCGATGCGCTCGATAGCGCGGGCACGAACCATGGTGTGGCAGCCGATGGCGTGAGTTTTGTGCCCGGCAAAGTCGGCAAAGCGTTCCTGTTCAACGCCGCCAAAGCAGGCATCCTGGTTCCGGCCAGTCCCAGTCTGAATGTTGGAGCCGGCAGTGGTTTTACCCTCGAGGCCTGGATCAATCCTTCGGACGTTACGCAGCGTCATCCGCTGTTCGAATGGAATTACAGCGGGAACGCGTGGGGAGTTCACTTCTATATCGATCCTATTTCCCACTCCGGGCCGGGTGCGCTCTATGCCAATATTGTGGATACGGGAGGCGGATGGAACCAGATCTATTCCGGGGCCGGGGCAGTCACAACCAATCAGTTTCAACACGTCGCGCTGACTTACGACAAGGCCAGTGGGGTGGGCACGCTCTATTGCAACGGGACGGTGGTCGCCCGGCAGGTATTGGGCAATTTCACGCCTCAAACAACGTATGACCTGTATCTCGGCCGGCGGCCCGCGACTTCAGGCGAGACCTACAGCTTCGCCGGTCTGCTGGATGAAGCCGCCATTTTCAACCGCGCCCTGACGGCCTCTGAAATCCTGGCGATTTACAGAACCGGCAAACACACCGCAACCCTTTCCATACCACCCGGAGAGCTGTCCTTTCGCGAAATCCGTTACGACGGCAAACTCTCGGACGACGAGGCACAATTCACGGTGGACATTGAAGCTGAGGCCACCGGCAAGGGGGAAAGCATGGCGGAATTGTTCGAGGGTGATGTGGCCGTGCTTCCGGCAAGACTGTCCGATCAGTTGAAAATCATCCGGCAAGGCAACCGCTATCTGCTCGCCGCAACGCACGCGGGGCGGTTCAGGTTCAAACTGGACCTGGTTGCCAGAATTCAACGCGCCGAGCCGTGGAACCAGATTTCCTTCACGGGTCCTGCGGCAGCGATTGCGTCGGTGGCTGCCCAGGCGAACGGCGCGGGCATGGAAGTGCAACTGCTGAGTGGCACTCTGTTGGAGTCTGACAAGACCAACGGGGTGTCGCGGGTGAAAGGCTTTCTCGGGGCCGACCAGACCGTCGCGCTCCGGTGGCAAGGCAAAATCAGCGAAGTCACGCGCAAAGCCTTGCTGACCGCGGACTCGACCCTCAACGTCCAGGCGACGCCCGCCGTCCTCAAATACACGAGTCAATTTCACTATGACATCGTCCAGGGCAACGTGGCGCAATTGACGCTCGTGGTGCCCTCGACCCAGGCCCTCACCCGGCTCGTCGGCGAGCAGATCCGCGACTGGCATTCGGTAACGGAAGGCGATCGCCAGGTTCTCACCATCGAATTCATCAAGCCGGTGGATAAGGCGTACGACCTGACCCTGTTTTCCGAGCAGACTGTCGAAGGCATTCCCGTGAGCGGGACCGGCTTGTCTTTGAACCCGCCGCAACCGCTCGGGGTGGAGCGCGAGTCCGGCTCGCTCACGCTCTCGGCGGAAGACACGGTCGTTGAAATCGAATCGCTCGCCGGGCTTCGCCAGGTCAACGCCCCGGCAGAAGCTCTTGCGGCCTACCGGTTCAATGGCCGCCCGTTCGCGTTGGCACTCAAACTCAAACCGATCGAACCCGTCATCAACGTGGCCGACCGTGTGAGCGCGCGTCTCGAAGAGACCCGCCTGATCGTTTCCCACGGGCTCAGTCTGAGCGTCGAAAAGGCGGGCATCTATGCGGTCGAGTTGTCGCCCCAGCCGGGATTCATGGTGGCTGACGTGCTTGGCGACGGCATCGAAGACTGGAAAGTCAACGAGGGAAAATTACGCGTGAACTTCTCCGCTCGGGCGCTCGGCTCACGGATGCTCGAAGTGCTGTTGGAACAAGCCCTCAAAAGTTTTCCGTCGCACATCAGCATCTCGCCGTTGCGCGTGACCGGCGCGGCGAGGGAACCCACCCAGATTGGCGCCGCGTCGGCACCCGGGATTCGTCTCCGGACTGCGGAGTTGACCGGCTTGCGTGAAATTCCTGTCCGGACGCTGCAAAGCAAGGCCGGCGGAACGCCGGCTCTGCCTTCCGACGAATTGCTTGCCTACGCAGCCGAGCAGCCCGACTGGAGCCTCTCGCTCACCAGCGAACGGCTGGCGGCGCGCGTCGTGGCCGACGTCTTCAACCTCGTCACGATTGGCGACGGCATTGCGGGCGGCAGCGCCACCATCCGCTACGGGCTGTTAAACCAGGGGGTGCAGGAATACAGGGTGAAGCTTCCGGCACAGTGCAAAAACGTCGAGTTTACAGGGCCGAACATCCGCCGCAAAGAGCTGGCGGGCCGGGGGTCGAGCGCCGAGGGTCGAGCACCGGACAACTCTTCCGACACCAATTCCGTTATTTGGACCATTGGATTGCAGGACAAGGTTTGGGGAGGCTACACCCTGGTCGTCACTTACGATTACCCGTTTGACCCCGGGGGCGCCACGCTGGCCGTCGGCGGTCTGCATCCACTGGATGCGGAGCGTGAGACCGGTTCTGTCGCCATCACGACGGCGGCCAGCCTGCAGCTCAGCGCCAACACCGTGAGCGACACGCTGCGGCGGATCGATGAAAGCGAACTGTCTCCGGCCGACCGGGGGCTCATTGCCCGGGCCGTCGTGCTCGCTTACCAATACACCGGCAGCCAGTACGACCTGACCGTGGACGTGAAGCATTACGAACAGGAGCGCGTCCTCGAGGCGGTGGCAGACCGCACCCAGATCACTTCCGTTCTCTCCGAAGCCGGTGAAATGCTCACGCAGGCTTCCTTCATGGTGAAGAACAACGAGAAGCAATTTCAGCGGTTCCTGTTGCCGAAGGGCGCGAAACTCTGGGGGTGCTACGTCAACGGCCAGCCTGCCAAACCGGAATGCGACGGCGATTGGGTGCTCGTGTCGCTGCCCCGGGATGCAAACCGGGACCAGGCCTTCGCCGTGGATATCATGTATGCGGAAAAGAAGAGTTCGCTTGCGTCCCACTGGGCGCAATCACTTGAACTGACCGCTCCCCGCACCGACGTGCCGAATACCTACGCCGAGTGGCAGGTTTACGTGCCTCCCTCGCTCCGGGTTTCCCACTTCGGAGGGAACATGAATGTGGCCCAGGGCACGACGTATGATCTGCTCGATGCGTGGGGAAAGTTCCTCGGGTTTTACGTGCAGGTTTTGCGCGAGGCGGGCGCGGCCATCCTGGTGATTGGAGCGCTGGCGCTTCTGGTCATCGCGCTGGTGATCTCCGCTGTGCGACGAGGCTGGAACGGAATCATCACCTTGCTGGTTGTGGTGACCATTCTTGCCGTGCTGGGTGCAATGCTGTTGCCGGCATTGTCCGCGGCCAAGTCCAAGTCGCAACGCATCAGTTCAGCCAACAACCTCAAGCAAATAGGCGTTGCCATCCGTCTGTTCGGCGGAGACAACAACGAGCGGCTGCCCGTTTCTTTTGAAGAAATGAAGAATGAACTTGGCACCGACAAGATCACTTACGATCCCGAAACCGGCCAACGGTACACCTACCTGGGCGGCGGAATGTCGTTGGACAGCCTCAAGCCTGACTCCGTGTTGGTCTATTCGTCTCTCGTCAACGGTCATTGCAGCGTGCTGTTTGCCGACGGCCACGCGGAAACAATGACCGCTTCGCGATTCGGGGAACTGTCCCAGCGCGGGCTGGTGCAGGTCGCCACAGCCGGAGAAATCGCGCAGCAACAGCAAAGGCAAGCGGTGATGAACAGCCAGTTTCAGGGTCGAGGAGGTGCGCAACCGGAACGGGCGGATTCTTTGATGGTAGCGCGGGGCGTAACCCCGCTTTCGCCGGTGGCCCAGCCGCCGGCAGAAACCCGAACCGCCGACATCGCAGGCTCCGTTGGCGTTGCTGCCGGGCTGCCGGTCTTGGCTGCAGCCCCTGTCCCGGCCGTTGCGGGCATCCACTCGATCCGGATTGAACTGCCCCAGACCGGCCAGCCCTTCCTGTTCACCAAGGTGCTGAACATCCGGGATGAGCCGCTTTCGATTCGCGCGCGCATCATGTCGCTGCGCACATTTCAGAACATCCAAATGGCCTGGCAGGTTGCCGTATTTGTGCTGGGGTTGATCTTATGGTGGCGGCATTGGTCCCGGCGCCGGGGGATGCGTCCCAGCAGTTTCATGCTGACGCTGGCATTGGCCTTGATGATTGGGTCGGTGGGCAGCTTGCTGATTCAGTGGCGCGCGCTGCACGATGCGCTGATCGTCGGGTTCCCCGTCGTCACCCTCGCCATCATTGCTTTTTTGATCTGGAAATACTGGCCGCGCCACAGCCTGCCGGAGCCAGAAGGGAGCACGCCGCCTGAACCGCCCCACCTCGACAGCACTCCGCCGCCGGCAACTGTTTGCATCGCTGTGCTTTTCGCGCTGAGTCTCTGCGGCGCCTCGGCTGCCGAATCACCAATCCGCAATCCGCAATCGGCAATCGGCAACGCCACGATCGTCTCCGCCCGCTACTCCGGAACGGTGAACGAACGCGTGGCCTTGCTGGACGCGGTGCTTCGGTTTTCCGCGACCGAAGCCGGCCAGGTCCTGCCGCTGTTCGGTGGAGATGTGGCTTTGCAGCAGTTCGGGACTAAAAGCGGCGACGCCGAACCGGTTCGCAACGGAAACAACATCGCCGTGCGTTTCGGCAGCCGCGGCGAAGCCACGGTTGAACTCAAAATGCTCGTGAAAGTCGCCGGCGACGTGTCCCGGCGCCGGCTGCTTTTCGGCATCCCACCGGCCCTGTCCAGCGATGTCGCGTTCGTGCTGGATCAACCGGAAGCGGACGTGGAGTTCCCCACGGCTGTTGCGTTCAAACGGGAGTTGGAGAAGGACAGGACCCGCGTGGAAGGGGTGATCGGTTCGGCCGATCACGTTGAATTGTTTTGGACACCGCGAATGAAGCGCGCCGCGGAAGTGGCGCCCACGATCTTTTGCCAGAATCTCTCAACCGTGAGGTTTGGCGGCGGTGTGGCGATCGTCCGGACCAGGCTGGACTACCAGATTACCCAGGGCGAATTGCGCCAGGCGCGCGTGCAACTGCCCCGGGGCCAGCGGCTCCTGCGTGTCGAAGGTCTTTCCATTCGCAATTGGGAAGTGAAGGACGAAAACGGCGCGCCGGTCCTGGTGGTGGATTTGCTGAAAGGGATCTCACCGGTGTGGCGACTGACTGTGGAAACCGAAAAGGTGCTGGAGGCAATGCCGTCGAGCGCGTCCATCGAATTGCCGCACCCCCTCGAGGTCAAGCGGGAAACGGGCCTGGTGGCACTGCAGAGCGCCGAAGAGTTGGGGTTGTCGGTCGAATCCGCGTCCGAGTTGCAGCGCGTGGATGTGGAGGAATTCGGGCGCGCGACGGCGGCCAAGACCGACGGCTTGCTGAGCGTGTTCCGGTTTGCCAAGCCGGAGTTCAACCTGCGCGTCCAGATTGAGACGGTCCAACCGCAAATCGAAGCTGTCGTGCGCAACCACGTCCGCGTGGGCACGGACCAGGTGACACTTTCGGCGGCGATCGATTACACCATCAAACGCGCGGGCGTGTTTGCGCTGAAAGTCGCGCTGCCGGAGGGCTACCGGATCGAGCAAGTGACCGGCCGAAACATCCTGCAATGGACGGAACAAACCGCGGGTGATTCGGCGCGCGGGAGCGGAGGGGAGGCCGGGACGCGCATTCTCGAAGTGACCTTGAAAGAGCGCACCAGCGGCGCCTGCTCTTTGAATCTCGAACTCACGCGTAGCTTGAGCCAACTGCCCCGATCGCTCCCGATCGCGGGCGTGCACCCGATCGACACGGTGAAGCTCACCGGCTTCGTCGCCGTGTCCACCGAGCCCGGGGTGGCGGCGAAAACCGAGTGGTTCGATGGGTTGACCGAAATTCCGGCGGTTTCCCTGCCGGATTACACAGCCCTGGCTGCGGCCGGCAATGTGCTCGCCTACAAGTTCATTTCCTCGGAGCCAAAACCCGCTCTGGAATGGAAACTAAACGTGGCCACCGAGACCATCGAAGCCTGGGTGCGCGCTGAAACCGTCAACACCATTACCCTTGCAGAAACCCTGGTGACCGGCCGCGCCCTGGTGCGATATGATATCGGCAACGCGCCGGTCAAGGAATTCGGCTTGAAGGTCCCCGCCGCGTTCCGCAACGTGGAAATCACCGGCCCGAACATCCGCAGCAAAGAGCTGACGGGCCGAAGGTCAAAAGCCGAGGATCGAGAGGCGGAGAATGCTCCCGGCGCTTGTCACTCGAGCCTGGACACGAATTACGTGCTCTGGCGCGTGGAATTGCAGAACAAGACGCGGGGGTTTTACACCCTCGTTGTGACGTGGGAGCAGCCCCGCCCGTCCAGGGCGAACACGGTGGAGATCACCGGCGTGTCTGCCCACAGCGTCGAGCGCGAAACCGGCTTGATCGTGATTGCCGCGAAAACGGGGCTGCAAGTCAGGGAATTGAGCGCTGTGGATCTTCAGCGTGTGGACCGAAACGACTTGCCGGATTGGGCCGGCCGCCCCGATGACACGACCGCGCTTTCGTATCATTTCGTTCGTCCGGACTACAAGCTTGTGCTGGAAGCGCGGCGGTTCGAGGAAGCGGAAGTCTTGCAGGCGCTGGTGGACAGCGCCCGGCTCGCCACCGTGGTGGCCGATGACGGTCAGACCATGACGGCAATGACCCTGTCGGTGCGCAATAACGGCCGGCAATTCCTGGAACTCGAGTTGCCGCCGGGGGCGACCGTGTGGTCGGCGTTTGTTGCGGGTCAACCTGTGCGTCCCAGCCAGAGAAAAGGCAAGCTGCTCCTGCCCATCGCTCAATCCGGCGCGGACGAGGGCGGCCTGTCGGTCGAGCTGACTTACGTGGGCACAAACCTGTTCCCGCGCGCGCGCGGGCAGGTGGCTTTCGATTCGCCAAAATTCGACGTGCCCCTGAAAAACGCGCAGTGGGAACTCTTCCTGCCCCCTGATTATGATTACCGGGATTTCCGGGGCTCGATGACGCCGGAAGTTGCCGCGCCACCATCTTCCTCCCTGATGTTTTCGCTTTTGGACTACACGCGTATGGAAAGGGCCAGCCAGGCGTCTGCCAAAGCCGACGTGGAACGTGATGTGAGTTATGCCGAGCAGAATTTGTCGGGCGGCAAGATGCGCGAGGCGGTGGCGTCCTTCAACCGCGCGAAGGCCGGCGCGGCTTATTCGAAAGACCAGGAGGCCGGCGTCAAGGAGCTGGAAAAGAAATTGAAAACCGCTCAAGCCAGCAACCTCATCATTGCGCAAAACGAATTCTCACTCCGCAACGCGGGACAAAACGCCCAAATGAATGCTCCCGCTCCAGCTCAGTCGCCAGGTATGCAATACGATAACTCGAGCGCCGAGCAACAATGGACCAAGTTGCAGCAGGCGCAAGAAATCGTGGTTGCCAAAGTACAGCCGCTCCACGTCAACCTCCCGCTGCGGGGCCAGCGTTACGCCTTCAATCAAGTCCTCCAAACCGAAACCGGCAAATCGATGACGATCCGCCTGCTGGCCGCCAGCACCCGGGCAGTCAGTTGGCCAAAACGGGCGGCGGCAACCTTAACGGGTTTTCTGGTGCTTTGGGGCCTTGTCGTCTTTGCGTTGCGCATTGCCCGCCGGCGGGCGTAGCCGGCGCCAATTTGCGATTTTGGATTTGCGCTTGGCGAGCCGAGGCGGGGTTTGTGGCTGTGTGACAAAGAGCGCTCTGAAGACGGAAATCGTAAATCGCAAATCATAAATTCCTGCGCGGTTCGTTCTTTGCTTCGAGAGTGGCTGCCATACTTTCATTTCCGCATTAGCAGGGCTGCGCTGCGCGCAGCCGTGGACGCGGCGCAGCGCGTTCCTGCCTATCCGGAGTTTACTCTTGGCAAATGCTCTAAAGCCTGGAGCCAGGTGCGCCGATAACCGTATGGCGCACAAGGGCAGGTGGATCAACAGCGACAACGAGACGTGGCATAAAGGATTTTATGGATGAAATCAGTGCAATCAGCGCGGTCGGCTCGGGGCAGCAACTGACTGCCGAGCAAAAAGCTCAAGTGGAGAAGCTGGCGGCACGGGATCGCGATGTGCGGGCTCATGAAGAGGCGCACCTGGCGGCGGCTGGCGGCTTTGCCGACGGAGTGCAGTACACTTACGAACTGGGGCCTGACGGCAAACTGTACGCTGTCGCGGGCAAGGTGGATATATCGATCCCTCCGGGGCTGAGTCCCGAACAAGAGCTGGCCGCCGCCGAGCAACTCCGCGCCGCGGCTGAAGCGCCCACTGATCCTTCGGGTCAGGATATGGCTGTGGCCGCCCAAGCCAGCGCCTTGGAGGCCACTGCCCAGGCGGAGATTCAGAAAGAACACGCCGCCTCTGCCAAGAACACAGCCGGTTCGCCTCCACACACTCCTTCTCACCCACTCGACCGCACCGCTTGAATGGCCCGGAATCTGCCGGGAATTGAAGCCCCCAGCCGCATTTCCGCCAGTGCGGCACAGCCAAAACCAGAGCAGCGTCGGGGCGTCTCGCCTGAGGTGGAGGTGCGGCGTCTCGCCCGGCCGACTAATGGCGTCGAAGGGCCCGACGTTGGAGCGGTTCCACTCGGGTCTTCGTGTCGCTCCTGACGGAGCTGGGGAGGGGGTCGAGGCGTCAGTCTGCAAAGATCTCGTCCCTGTAGCGCTGCCTATCGACACATCTGTAAAACGGCGGAGACACCGCTCGCTGTTTGAGGGATGAGTTGTAGTGTCTTCAGTGGTTCCGGCTTAATTGAGACGGTTTAGCTGGCACGGCATGCAGGGCGATGTCACGCCGGAACGGCGGCGGTTGCACTGACAGGCAGCCCCCTTCGACCTCCACCGTGTCGCTGCGGATGATTTGACCTTTGTAGGTGTCCCACCACAGCACCCTGTATTTTCCGATTTTTGCTGCCGGAAGAGTCAGCGTGATGTCCTCGTATAGCGCCGGTTCGATCTGTTTGGAATCGGTGTACCAGTTTGAATTGGGATCATGAACCCACGCAATGATCTCGCCGGTGGCTGGATCGCTCAACGCCAGCGGCTGCAAACCCGTCAGGCCGGGTGAGCGGGCTCCGACCAGCGTGATCGATTCCAGGGTGAGCCAGTCGCCCTCGCTGAGGTCCAGCGCAATCGTGCGGGCGCCCTGAGACACGGTGAGTTCCCGGTTGCGATCGGACTCAGCCACGGCGTGCAAAGGGTATATGGCTTCGGAAAGCTGCACGCCTTTCTCCGGCTCGGGCTTGAACGGGAACTCGCCAACCGGCCGGCCGTCAATGCTCACCTCGAGTTTGCAGGGCACGGAAGCCCGTGCCACTCGGACGATCATTTTGGCTGCTTTTGGCAGGTCAACTTTCAACGTCAATTTCGTGCGCAGATCGGGCTTGATCGGACCATACAAAAAGGTGGGCAGCGTCCAGGAGATCAGGCCATCCGGATTGACAGCCAGCGGCTTTGGATCGGCCTTGCCCCAGGCGCCGGCGGCAGTAAGGACGATGTCCGTGAGTTTCTCTCCAGGCTTGTTGAAGGTGGGGCTGGCGACCGTCACCGGCTGAAAATCCAATCGCGACCAATTGATCGTGGCGGCGAAGCGGGCCAGGGGGGTTATTTTTCCCCACAGATCGTGCGGTTGCAGATAGTCGTACCAAAACCACGGGTCAGCCCCGCCGGCGTTTCCCGAAACCGCCGAAGCCCACAGTCCGCAGTGCAGATTGGCGGCGGTGTGGTATGGGTCGAAAGCATTGTCCGAACTCCGCCAGGAGATTCCCAGTTCACCCATCATGTGCGGTTTGCCAAAGACATCATGGAGGCGCGCGTCCGCAAACACCGCCGGCACCACATCCCGCACCGAACCTTCGTCGCCCCACAAATGGCGCTGGGTGAGATCAATGTCCGGCAGTTGCCACACTTCCTTTTCCCCAATGCCGCCGTAGGAGGTGGTGACCAGGTGGTGGTAAGGATCATTGGCTTTGAGGTAAGCGGCCATTTCCTTGATCCATGGCGCGATGCTGCCCAGACCCATGTTATCCTGCTCGTTCCAAAACTCCCAAAACGCCAGGGACGTGAAAGCGGAGTAGCGGCCGATCATATATCGGAGGTGACGCTGGTACAGCTTCCGCGCCGGCGGGTCGGAAAAGAAATCCGCGGGCCGCGCGGCGGGTCCGCTATTGGCCTTGTTGTAGGGCGACACCGGCCAGAGGGCGTCGCCCCAGTAATCTTTCAGGATCAGGTCCCGGTAGTTTTTGAGGGTGAGCTGCACGCCAATGCCACGCTCAGCCGCCATTTGTAAAATCTGTTCGTAATGCCAGGCGCCGGCCAGGTCATAGCGGCCGAGGCCGGCGGCTTTTGTTTCCAAAACGGGATTGGGCGGAGAGATCCAAACGCGCGTGAAATTGCCTCCGGCGCTGGCCAGTTTGGTCAGCATCGTCTCATACTCATCCAGCCTGCCCCAGCCGATGTGGCAGCCGACCATGAAGTACGGGTCGCCCGAGTCGAACTGGAAGTAGCGCGAATTAGCCGGAGAAAGGCGAACAAAACCCGGCGATTTGCCCTGGCTGACCTTGAATGTGAGCGGCGTTGAACTGCCCTGACCCCACCGGTCTTGCGCCAGAACGTGAAGGTTCCACTGCCCCGCCTGCGGCGCGGCAAAGCGCATTCGCCACTGCGGCATCCCGACCGGGACGATTCGTTCCCCTCCTTTCGCATCCTTCTCGCGCCGAAACTCCTGATACCAGAAGCCGGGGAGTTTCAGGGATTTGCCGTCCGGCCCCGTGAATACGCCATCCACCGCGATCTCCTCGGGATCAAAAGGGTTGGCGTAAGTCTTATCCAACTCGACCACCCAATCTAATCGTTGATAGGTCACCGGCGAGTTGGTTGCCGCGGTTTGCGGATGCACTTTGACAGTCGGGGCGGCGTTCGCGCCCAGCGCGAACGGCAGCATTACCAGAAGACACAGGGCGCGGCGCGGGGGCTGCCGGGAACTGAATCCAACACTGATGGGCGGATTGTTCATCGCCGACTCGCTTTCGTTGATCGGGGATTCCGGTTTTTGTCCACGCAAGACGCGGGGAACATCATGATGCCCGCGACCCGGGCGAACAAGCTCGTTCAACAGCGAATCCGGAAAATCAAATTCTGACCACGAGAAGAGGGCCGCCAACATGTTGGCTTCTGTTTATCCGTAGCGGAACAGAGATCTGTTCAAATACACCGGGTTTGCTTAGACTCGGAATCGCATGGGTTCGGAAGCCGAATTAATCGCTCGTTGCCGGCGCGGCGAAGCCAAAGCGTGGGACGAGTTGTTCGACCTGCATTACGCCGCGGCGGCGCGGTTCATCTTCCAACTCTCGCCCGAGTTCACCCGCGAGGACGCCGAGGAAATCTGCCAGGAATCGTTTCTCTCGGTGATCCGGAATCTGGATACGTTCCAGGGCGGGAGCCAGTTTCGGACCTGGCTCTTCCGTATTGCCGCGAACCAGGCGCGGGATTATCGGGAACACCGAAACGCAGCCAAAAGGGGCGGCGGTCAAACCCCGCTTTCTTTGCAGGCCGAGGATCCGGACAGCGGCCTCACACTCGATCCTCCGGGTCAAAGTCCCGCGCCGGACGAGAGTTTGATGAGTGCGGAACGAATGAGTCTTCTGCGCATGGCGCTGGACCAGATCGGCGAGCCGTGCCGCGAAATCATTGAGTTGCGCTACGTTGGGGACTTGAGCTACGAAGAATTGAGCCGCACGTTGAAGCTGAACCCCAAAACCGTCAGTTCCCGCCTGAGCAAGTGCCTCGATCGCCTTGAAGAAATCGGACGAAAGACGCTTTTTCGGGAAAAATCAGGCGTATTCCCGTCTAACTGATCGTTGGAACCGTTATGGAACCGGAACGCGAAATTGAAAAACTGCTGCGGACCTACGCCCGGAAACGGCGGGATGACGCCGGTGCTCCCCCGGAACTGCATCCGGCAACGCGGCGCCTGTTGCAGAGCGAGGTCGCCCGCTGCGTCCGCAAGCCGGGCAAACGGGGCTTTGTTGAGGGTCTGTTTGCCGCTCTGCGACCGAGACTGGCGGTTGCAGCAGGTGCCTTCGCCATTGCCTTGATCGCCGGCGCGCTGGTTTTCTTTGCTCTGGGAAAAAGAGAAACGCAGCTCGCCTTCGACCGAAGTTCACCCGCGCCTGCGCCGCAGGCAGTCGCGGAGCGACCCGCCGCCGCACCCCTTCCTGCCAGCCCGCCCCTCGAAGCGCGCCGTGGCACAGAGAACATCAAAGTGCCGGCGGTTATGGAAACTGAGGAAGAACGGCCGCAGGCGTTGAAGCCCGAGATCGCCCGCGCACACCGCGAAGCGTTCGAAGACCGTCTGGCCGGGACTGCTGGCCGTGGCCGAACGGCTGATGCTGCGGGCACAATGGAAGATTCCACACGGCCAACCAGGGGTTTCAGCATCACGGTCCGGTCTGGCGACCTCTCACGCGCCGTCACGCAAGAGAACGGGGATGTGCCGACACAAACATTGCGTCAAAACGATGGAAAGTCGGCCTTGGCGCCCGGTGCCTATTCCGCGCCGGAGCCAAGCGTTGCCAACACCGCCGAGCATGACAAAGCGCTCCTGGTCGACGGTGCTGAGAAGAGAATGAAAGCGGCAAACACTCTATTCCAGGCCTCGCAACGCTATCTCCAGGTCGAGTCCGCTTCGGGCAAGGGGACAGGCGGGCAGTCGGAACCGGCTGCCTGGGGAAAAGCCGCCGTGTTAAATGCGTTCGAGCTGGAACAGACGGGGGGAGAAATTCGGGTGGTGGACGATGACGGTTCGGTTTACAGCGGCTCTTTGCAGTTGGCCAACCAGACCGCGCTCGCCGGGCAACCGCAGGGTCAGACAGCGTCTTTCGGCAAGAACGGTCCCAGTCAGGAAGCCAGACAGGAGTTGACGCAGAATTATTTCTTCCGGGTCAGCGGCACCAACCGCAGTCTGCAGCAAAACGTGGTGTTCAACGGGAATTTACTCATGATCACCGAAGGGCCGGCGCTCTCGAACCTCACCAACGCGACGCCTTTCAAGTGGAATCAAGCCCAGACCCTATCCAATCTGTCCGGGTTGCCGCTGGCAAACTCGCGAATCAGCGGGACGGCGGTGATCGACAATATCAAGGAGATCCAGATCAACGCCCTGCCTGCGAAGCCTTGAGGCATGGCAGGCCGGTTTAAGCAAAGAGTTGGTGGGGCGAGCGTCCTCGCGAGCCGAAATCCAACGACAGTCGGCAACCTCCAGCTTTGCCGGAGGTTGCCGACTTAAAAGTTGCTCTTACGCATCCAGCCTGCCCGGAAATGGCGGCAGGCCAGAAACTGAGTCAGCCTTTCCCCATCGCCGCAGGTTTGCTGACGCCAAAAAGGAACCCGGGTGAGCCTGGGTGCTGATGCTGACAAACGCTGACGACTGGTTTTCGGGTAGGTGCGGGACAATTCGTGCTGGCCAAAAATCCAGGCTCTTAGTATCCTTAATGAAATTGGGGTAAGCGTGTTGTAAGCCCTCGACGAGCAACGGTCATGTTACAGAGTCCAAAAGAGAAGGAACGGGAGCGATATTATCTGCTGGCCGGCATGGGCGGCCGGGCAGCAAAGCGGAAGCATAAATTGATGATGCAGTGGGCCATCATCACCGGGCTGTCTGCTTCCGTTGCGCTGGCGGCGGTCATATACCTCCTGAACCACCGTTGGCGTTGAATTCATCAAACCCGCGGCTCACCTGATCCCATGAGAAACGCCGTTTTCCTGGCCTTGGCCAACGCCTCGAGCGGCCGCCAGTCGGTCGCGCTCGGTGTCATCACCGGTGCGAAAGGGTCCAGCCCGCAGAAAGTCGGCGCGAAGGCGCTCTTTTACGGCGACGGCCGCATCCAAGGCACGCTGGGCGGCGGCTGCCTGGAAGCCGAAATCCAGCAGCGCGCCCTCGCGGCGCTGCGTACCGGCCGGGCGGCAACCTTCGGTTTGCGGCTCGACCACGATTTCGGTTGGGACGACGGCCTGATTTGCGGAGGCGAAGTGTTCGGGGTGATTTTGCCCAACGCGCAGAACTGCGGCGTGGAATTCTGGAACCGGCTGGCCAGGCGCGAGAGCCCCGTCACGTGGGGAATCAAGCATGACTTTTCCCTTGCCTGCCGTGAGCCGGCCGAAACAGGTGGTTCATTCGAGAATGACTGGCTGTATCAGGAAACGGTGACACCGCCCTGCGCCTTGTGGATTGCCGGGGCGGGGCACATCGCCCAGGCTGTGGCGCCGCTGGCACTGCAACTGGACTTCGACGTTACGGTCTTTGACGACCGCCCGGCGCTGGCCAACCACAGTCTTTTTCCGGAGGAAGTCTCTTTGGAGCTCGGCTCGTGGGATCAACTCTGCTCGCTGGCGCCGCCGGACCGGCCGAGCTTCGGCCTGATTGTCACGAGAGGACATCGCCATGATGCGCTCGTGCTCGAGGACTGGATTCACAAGCCGTTTTTGTTCCTCGGGATGATTGGCAGTTCGCGGAAAGCGCGGACGATTCACGAGCACTTTATCGAAAAACACATCGCCACGGCGGAAGACTTCGCGCGGGTGGCCTGCCCGGTGGGAATCCAGATCCGCTCGCAAACCGTGCCGGAAATCGCGGTCAGCATCATGGCGCAGTTCATCCAGAAACGCGCGGAATTGGTTTGTCAAGTCGCGGTGGTCCCGCGGTGAAACCCGAACTGACGGACTGGCCGGCGGCGGCCGAACCGTCTCCGGCGCCAACGGGTCAGCGGTGCCCCCTTTCGGCCTTCACGGCTTTCGGAAGTGCCGAACTGTCATCGGTCTTGAGCTTGGCCGAAGCGTGCTTGCGTTCGGCGACTTCCGCGCGGGCCTTCTCCAATTCGTCATAGTTCGCCTCGCCGGATTGATGCGCTGCGGCCAGTGCGTGCACCTGGCGGCGCAATTCCAGTTGGGTCATGACGTGACGCGCCAGAATGCGCAAGGCCTGCTGCTGCTCCGGCCGCAGTTCGCGGGCCACTTTGTCCAGGACACACAAGGTGCCGAGCGCATGACCGTCCGGCGTGATCAGAGGCGCGCCGGCGTAAAAGCGGATTTTCGGGTCAGACGTCACCAGCGGGTTATGAGCGAAACGAGGGTCCTTGGTGGCATCCGGAACGATGAACAAGCCCTCCTGCCGGATGGCGTGCGAGCAGAAGGAGACATCGCGTGAGGTTTCATTGAGGGTCACACCGATCTTGGATTTGAACCACTGGCGCTCTTCATCCACGAGCGAGATGAGCGCAATCGGCGCTTCACAAATGCGGGCCGCCAGTTCGGTCAAGTCGTCGAATACCCGCTCCGGCATGGTGTCGAGCAGATCGTATTGCCAGAGGACCTTCAGCCTCTTTTTTTCGTGTCGAGAAAGCTGTGTGGCCATGGTCCGGTTCTGTTTGACAGCGGGAAACTCTAGAGGTCTGCCGGGGGGAAATCAATGCCTCTTTTCCGACCCGTTCGGGGATTGCTTTTCAGTCGCCTTCCGCTGGTTCACGCGGGCGCGGGCCCCGTCCCGATGATGGTGGGGTCAAGCCCTGCCGAGGCACGGGGTGCCGCCCGGCGCTGAACGTGCCGGGTCAAAGGCCCCGCTTCTTCGCGACACGATTGCCTTCGCCCAGGACAATCACGGATGGCGTCCACTTCTTCGCCCTGGATTTGTTGACGCGAGTGAAGCTCATGATCGTGAGCCGGTCGCCCTTTTTGCCGAGGTGCGCCGCCGCGCCGTTGAGCACGATCTGGCCGGAACCGGCGTCGCCGGGAATGGCGTACGTCTCGAATCGGCTTCCATTGGCCAGGTTGCTGCAGAGGATGCGCTCGTAGGGAACCAGGCCAACCTGGTCCATCAGATCTCTGGCAATGGTCAGGCTACCCTCGTAGTTGAGGCTGCTGCCGGTAATGGTGGCACGGTGAATCTTCGATTTGAGCAAATAGAACTGCATCACAAAACGAGCTTTCCCACAGCGCGCCCGGCGCGCCCGACCTCAGCGCGCCGATTTTGGCGGATTTGCCGGTTTCAGCCGCAGGCTCGGAAACGGATCTAATATAAGGTTCCAAGCCGCGGATTCAACTCCTCTTTCTGCAATGGTCGCCGGCGCCGATTGCGTAAAGGAACCCGGCTTTCGCCCGGGCTTGCGATCAATCGTTCGGCCATGACACCCCCGAGGGCGGGTACGGCGAGTGGCTGACAGGTAGTGGCACCGTTCGGTGGGGAGAGACTCCCGGCGAGCCGCTGGTCGGACAAACGGGATCGGCCTCAGGATCAGCGGCGGGGTTGGTGGCAGATCCGATATGATCGGCCTGCCATTGCTAGAATGACGGCGCCCAGGGCACGACCGCCAGATTCACCTGTCCTGTCGTCTGGATGCCGGCCGCGCTGTTGGTGACGGTGACTTCGGCGTTGTAGAGCATCAACGTGTTGGTGCTGCCGGGAGCGGTCAGACTCGAGTCGATGATCAGGATGCCTTGCGCGTTGTAGATGTCAAAGCTCTTGTCAGGGTCCGAGATGTTGACTCGGCACAGCGTGACATTGGAGACGAGCATCTCGGGGCGCCCCCAGATGATGCCGCTGATGCCGCTCCCCGTCGATGCGGTCGCGGTCACGTTGCTGACGAGGATGTCGCGCCAGATCGGCGTCGTGTCAAAGACCGGCTGGGGCGCGATCCCCGCGACGGTGGCCGGGTCGATGTTATTGGGGGTTCCGACAAGGTTATAGTAACTGTAGATCACCAGCGGATAACCGACATTGGTCATGATGATGTCGCAATACTGGAGATTCTGCACCAGGCCGCCGCGGTCATTGTCGGACTTCATGCGGATGCCGTAATCGGTGCCGTTGAACGTGCAGTTGCTCACAATCAAATCATGCACGCCCCCGGAGGTGATGCTGCCGATCGACACGCCGTGCCCGGCGCCGAAGGCGCAATTGACCACCGTGATGTCCGCCGCCGGGCCGCCGCTGCCTCCGATCTCGATATTGTCGTCCCCGTCACTGATATAGCAGCTCTGAATCAAAACGTTGCTGGAGGCCAGATCCATCCCGTCGGTGTTGGGTGAATTTCCCGGCGTGTCGATCGTGATGCGCTGCACGGTCACACCCACATTGTTGCCTTTTAACATGAGGTGGAAGGTCGGCGGATTCTGCAATCTCACGTCCTGGACCAGGATCCGGACGCAACCGTTGAAGCTGATGAAGTTCGGCCTCGAAGCGGCTTTGGGGAACCACCAGTTCGTGCCCTGACCGTCGATCGTTCCCGACCCGCTGATTTCGACGTCGTTGAGACCGGAACCGTTGATGAAAGGCGTGGAGGCGGACGGCCAATTGCTCATCGGGAGCATTTGGAGCATCGCGCCGCTGTCGATTTGCAGATTGATGGCGCTGGCGAGAGAAATCGGGCCGCTCAGGTAGGTGCTGTTCGCGCCCGCCGACGGCACCACCACCGTGCCGCCACCCGCGGCGGCGGCCGCGTTGATGGCGCTCTGAATCGCGGAGGCATTGTCCGACACACCGTCGCCGATCGCGCCGTAGTTCAGGATGTTGAACTGGTTGGTGGGAATGACCGGCAACGGCGGTATTCTGGATTCCACGACCAGGATCGCGTTGGAACTGGTCGTTGACCCGACGGAATTGCTCGCCACCAGGGTGTAGCTGCCGGCGTCGTCGAGCTGCACCGGCGTCAGGGTCAGGTTGGAGGACGTCGCGCCGGGGATCGGCACGCCATCCTTGTTCCACTGATAGCGGACAGGCGAGTTGCCGAGGGCAACGGCGCTGAAGCTGGCGGATTCGCCGGCCCACACGGTGAGTGAAGCGGGTTGCGTGATGAAGATGGGAAGGACGGGATTGGTATTGATCGTCAGGATCGCATTGGAACTGACGACGGAACCGACGGGGTTGCTGACGACCACGGAATAGCTGCCGGCGTCGCCGGGTTGGACGTTGCTCAGGGTCAAGCTGGCGCCGGTCGCGTTGGTCAGCAGCGAGCTGGTGCTGTAATACCACTGGTAAGTCAAGGGCTCGCTGCCGGCGACAACCACGCCGAACGCAGCGTCCTGTCCGGGAATGAGGGTCAGGTCTTGCGGCTGAGTGAGGATTGTGGGGCCGACGTTGGTCACCGCCAGCGTGGCTGCCGCGCTCGACGCCACTCCATAGGAATTGGATACCACAACGAAGTAAGTGCCGACGTCCGCCAACTGGCTGTCCGCGAGAGTCAACACGGAATTCGTGGCGTTCGCCAGCGGTGTGTTGGTGTTGAAATACCACTGGTAACTCAGCGGCAGGGTGCCGTTGACAGCGACGCTGAACGCGGCCGTCTGGCCTGAAGCAACCGACTGGTTCAGCGGCTGCCCGACAATGAAGGGAGCGATGGGCACGGACGACACCTCAATTCTCACTTCTTTGAATTGGTTGGTTGCCGGCGCCTGACTGCTGTTCTGGGGACGATAGGCGATTCCATCAAAACTGAAATTGGTCGCGGTGTTGTCGGTCGTCGAAGTGGAAAGGGTTGAGCCATCGATCATGTTCATCCAGGTCATGGTGACCACCATCGAGTTCAAGCCCGTTCGCTGCAGCAGGAACTGGAGGTTGTAAGGCGTTCGGTTGGCAAACCCCGGAAAATTGCTGATGTCGCCGCCCTTGGCCAGTGACGTCCAGTCTCCGCTCGATCCCAGGAGAGAGGAGTCTGAAAGCGCCGTTCGCTTGCGGATGTCGATGGGCAGGTTGTCGGCGAACTGCGTGTACATTTTCTGAAAGAGGGCGTACCCCTGCACCCCATTGCCCTGGGAACTGCTGCTGAACGAACCATCGCTGCTCACGCGTTTCGGGCTGAGCGCCGAACCGGCAAAGTTGAACAGGCCAAGCCGGAACCCTTGCGACGTGCTGGAGGCGGTCGGGACGCCGTCGAAAACAAAGCTGAACGTGGCCGTCAGCGTGTCTCCGACGTTCAGCCACACCGGAGGACTGCTGCTGTTGGGAGTGAAGTAAGTGATGATCAGGGCCGAGCTGCCGCCGATGGTTAGGGTCATGGCCCCTGGCGAAGCGGTCAGCGGACCGCCGCTCGACGACGACGTGAACCACGCCGATTCCGTCGGCAGGTTCTGGTTGGCGCGCGTGCCGTCAGCCCAAGTGTCGTCAAGGATCACCGTGGGAAGACTGGCCACGATCGTTACGCTGACCGGATCCGAGTACGGCGATTCTCCCAGCAGGTTATATGCGCGCACGCGATACCAGCAGGTCGTGTTTGCCACCACGTCCCGATCCCGGTAAACGGTGACGTCGGCGCCGACCGCTGCAATCTGCAGCCAGGTTCCCGGGCTGCCCGCGTCGTCTGGTGCCCGTTCGATTTGGAACCCAAGCGTGTCCAGGAGATCGCCGGACCACGACAGATCCACCTCGTTCACGGCCACGGCGATCGCAGTCAGATTCGACGGCGCGGCAGGCGGCGCGACTCGCACGCTGGCCGGATCGCTGGGGAGCGAATCGCCCAGCGCATTGAACGCCTGGACGCGATACCAGTAAGTCGTGTTCGTCACCACGGCCGTATCGCTGTAGTTCGTGACGTTGGCGCCCGTCGTCGTAATCTGCGTCCAGGCGCCCGGACTGCCGCCGGCATCCGGCGCCCGCTCGATCGCGAAGCCGGCTTCGTTGATGGAATTGTCCACCCACGAAAGGTTGACCTGGTTCGCGGCGACCGCGGTCGCCGTCAGATTGGACGGTGCGGCAGGCGGCGCGGCGCTGGTGATGGCCTGGTTGCTGTAAGGCGAATCGCCGCAAGTGTTGGAGGCGCGCACGCGATACCAATACGTCGAGTTTGTCACCACCGCCGTATCGCTGTAGCTCGTGACGTTGGCGCTCGTCGTCGCAATTTGCGCCCAGGTTCCAGGACTGCCGCCCGAGTCCGGCGCCCGCTCGATCTTGAAGCCGTCTCCGTCCACCGGGTTGGCCGCCCAGGAGAGGTCGACCTGATTGCCCGCCACGGGGGTCGCCGTCAGAGTGGCCGGGGCGGCGGGAGCAGTTGTCAGGGCAACGCTGTGGTAGACTCCGCCCGCAATCGCCACCGCATTGCTCAACCCCGCCGCCGGCGTCGCTTCGCCGTCGTCATTGTAACCCCATCCCACGACGGTCCCGTCGCTCTTCAACGCGAGGCTGTGGAGCGCGCCGCCAGCGACGGCCACGACCCCGGTCAGGCCGGCCGGCGGAGTCACCTGGCCGTACCAGTTCGCGCCCCAGCAGGCCACCGTGCCATCGCTCTTCAGTGCCAGACTGTGGTAGCCACCAGCGGCGATCGCCACTACTCCAGTCAGCCCGCCCGGCGTCGTCGTCTGACCGTAGCTGTTGTCTCCCCAGCCGACGACGGTGCCGTCACTCTTCAAGGCCAGACTGTGTGTGTAACCCGCGGCGATGGCCACCGCATTGCTCAGTCCGGCCGGCGGCGTCCTTTCACCAGACGTGTCCGTTCCCCACCCGACGACGGTGCCGTCGCTCTTCAAGGCCAGGCTGTCTTCGTAACCGCCACTGACGGCCGCAACCCCGGTCAGGTCCGCGGGCGGGATCGCCTGGCTCATGGAGTTGTCTCCCCAGCCGACGACCGTTCCATCGCTCTTCAAGGCCAGGCCGTGCAACAGGCCGGAGGCAATGGCCACCACTCCCGTCAATCCCGTTGGCGGGGTTGCATAGTAAGAATACCCCCAGCCGACGACGGTGCCGTCGCTCTTCAAGGCCAAGGTCTGGAAGTAGCCGGCGGCGATGGCCACCACTCCGGTCAGATTGGTGGGTGGCGTCACTTGGCCGAAGGAATTGTCGCCCCAGCCGACGACGGACATGGGGCACGGTGGCGCGGGGGTAACGGCGCCGGCCACATTGGAGGGCGTGGAGCCGCCGGAAGATTTGTAGGCGCGCACCCGGTAGTAATAGGCAGTGCCGGGGAACAGCCCGGTGTTCAGGTAATTCGTCGTATTTGCCGGCAATTGCGCGATCTGGGTAAAGTTCGTTCCGTCCAGAGACCGGTCGATCTTGAATCCGTCTTCATCGGTCGAATTGTCCGTCCAGCACAGCATGATTTGGGTGAGGGCAACGGCGGTTGCTGTCAGGTTCGACGCCGGGGCTGGCGGTGCAACGATCACGCTCGCTTCGTTGCTGTAGGGAGAGTCGCCGCACGTGTTGGATGCCCGCACGCGATACCAGTACGCATGGTTCGTCGTCACTCCCTGATCGCTGTAGAAAGTGACGCCGGCGCCCGCGGTCGCAATTTGCGCCCAGGTTCCCGGCACGCCGCCGGCGTCGTCCGCCCGCTCGATCTTGAAGTTCTCTTCGTTAAATGAGTTGTCCACCCACGACAGGTCGACGCGATCGACGTCGGTGGCGGCTGCCGTCAGACCCGACGGCGCGGCTGGCGGACCAATGATCGCACTGGCCGGGTCGGTGTCGGGCGAATAGCCCACCAGATTGTAAGCCCGGACGCGATACCAGTACGTCGTGCACACCGTCGCGTTCGTATCAACGTAAATGACCGTGTCGGCGCCCACCGTGGCGATTGGCGACCAGGCCCCGGGCATGCCGCCGGCGTCCTGCGCCCGCTCGATGATGAAGCCGTCTTCGTTGAACGAGTTGTCCGTCCACGACAGGTCCACCTGGCGCAGAGCGACGGCCGAAGCTGTCAGGCTCGACGGCGCGGCCGGCGGATTCACACTGGCGCTGACCGGGCTGGTGTAGGGGGAATCGCCGCAATGTGCGGATGACCGGAGGCGGTACCAGTAAGTCGCATTCGTTGTCACGGTGCGATCGCTGTAATTCGTGGTGCCGGCGCCGACGGCGGCAATTTGCGCCCAACTTCCGGGACTGCCGTTCGCGTCGGGTGCGCGCTCGATCTTGAATTCGGTCACGCCTTCAGGAGCACCGGTCCACGACAGGTCAATGTCGTGTGGACCCATCACTGTCGCGGCGAACGCCGTCGGCGCAGCGGGAGAGAGCGTCAACGCCAGACTGTGATAATAGCCCCCTGCGATGGCTGTCACCCGGGTCAGCCCAGCCGGCGGTGTTGCCTGGCCGTAGAAATCCGAACCCCAGCCGACCACGGTGCCGTCGTTCTTCAACGCCAGACAGTGGTTGGCTCCGGCGGCGATGGCCACCACTCCGGTCAGATTTGTCGGCAGCGTCGTCTGGCCCAGGGAATTGTCCCCCCAGACGATAACCGTGCCGTCCCCGTTCAACGCCATACTGAAGTACTGCCCGCCGGCGATGAACACCACGTTCGTCAGCCCCGCAGGAGGCGTCGCTTCACCGTCGTCATTGGCGCCCCAGCCGACGACAGTGCCGTCGCTCCTCAGCGCCAGACCATGGTAGCCGCCGGCGGCAATGGCCACCACGTTCGACAGGCCCACAGGGGGGGTCGCTTCACCATCGTCGTTGTAACCCCAGCCGACGACAGTGCCGTCACTCCTCAGCGCCAGACTGTGATAAGATCCGGCGGCGATGGCCACCACGTTCGACAGCCCAGCAGGCGGGGTCGATTCGCCGTAGTAATCATAACCCCAGCCGACGACGGTGCCATCGTTCTTCAACGCAAGGCTGTGGAACTCGCCGGCGGCGATAGCCACCACTCCGGTCAGATTTGTCGGCAGCGTCGTCTGGCCCAGGGAATTGTCCCCCCAGACGATAACCGTGCCATCGTTCTTTAAGGCCAGACTGTTGGAACCTCCGGCGGCAATGGCCACCACGTCCGTCAACCCCGCTGGAGGATTTCCGAACGTTTCACCCCACTGCACGATGGATAACGGGCATGGTGGCTGCAGAGTAACCGCGCTGGCCACATCGGAATACACCGAACCTCCGGAAAAGTTGAAGGCGCGCACGCGGTACCAATACCTCGTTCCCGGCGCCAATCCTCTGTCCCGATAGGTGGTCGCACACGCGGCTGCCGTTGCGATTCGTCTCCAAGTGCCCGGCCCGCCGTCGATGTCCGGGGCACGCTCGATCTTGAAGCCGTTCTGTCCGTCCGGATCAGGCGTCCATGAGAGATTGACCTGGTTGGTGGACGTCGCGGTTGCGGAGAGATTGGACGGCGGCCGCGGCAGAGTTGTGGCATTGGCCCGGTTGCTATAGTCGGAGTTGCCCCCCTTGTCTTGCGCGCGCACGCGGTACCAGTATGTCCTGTTTGCCGAGACGCTGGTATCGATAAGCGTTGTGGCATTCGGGCCTACCGATGCGATTTGCGACCAGGTGCCCGGGCTGCCATGGCGGTTGGGTGCCCGCTCGATCTTGAAACCCGTCTCCTTTCTGGAGTTGTCCGACCACGTCAATCGAATCTCGCTGGCAGAGACGGCGGATGCCCTGAGGTGGATTGAAACGTGCGGAGCGTGATCGTTTCGGGGATGGTGTTGTTCCATTGGGGGCGCCGCAAGACCGCCTGCCGGGGCTTGGCTCTGCGCGGCGAGCGCAAACAGTGCGACAAGTGCGATTACGCGCTGAGGCCGGTGCATCATATAGGGTTTGGCTCCCCGCGATTCGTGCTCTGATCGCGGCAACTTTGAGCCAGTGCAGCGCAAAACGCAAGCCGGAATTGTTTGTTTAACGGGAGATGCGAGTGCAGCGCTTGAAGGAGCAAAGGTCTGACTCGAAACCGGTGATCCGGCGCGTGGAGGAAGTGAAGGACGCAAGCGGGGGGAGTTCCGAGGCCGGCATGGCGGACACTGGTCGGGAGCGTCGGCAGATGAAGCAATTGTGGAAAGGTAAGGGCGTGTTGCCCAAAGCACGGAGCGCGGCCGGTCCCTCGCCCGCAGCAGCGCCGGAACGGCAGCGGCGTCCTTGATTCCCGGGCTTTGAAGCCTTTTTGAGCGCTGCGGACCGGGACGGTTCGCGCTCCAACTCAGCGAATCGATTTGGGCAACACGCCCTTAAGATGGCCCATCCATGGCATCTTTCGTGCTTCGTCGCTCCCGTGGGTGTGGCTCCGCTCTTGATTGTCAGTTGCGGCTCGACCACACCGCAACGCAGGAACGCCATGAGATTGCGTCTGACTTCACTTGAAGGCCGGTCTGCCGTCGCGCCGGCTGAACTTCCTTGGTCAGGCCGCTGAAGCCCGTACCGCCTTGAGGAAATACCTCGACAAAATTGCGATGGTTGCCGCCGGCATTTTAATGCTCGTTGTTGCCAGCCGTAAGCACGAGCAACCCATTTCCATTGAGGGTAAGTACGCCTCCATCGATGATATGGGCGTTCTCGTCTTCCGCGACGATGGCACTTTTGGTTACTGTTTCGCGACGAACCTGTGCCTATTCTCAGAAGATGTCCTGCCCCCGAATACCGGACGCTACCGGGTCGTCGACAACAAACAGGTCGAGTTGCTTGGTCTGCCTGCGGTCGAGCCGAGATTCACACTTGAGATACGCGACGGAGGAAAGGCGCTCCTCCTCACCCGGGAGGAACAAAACGCCACGCTGCCGGATAGAGCATTGTATCGCAAACAATGAGCGGCTTCCCGGCGTCGGCCGCTTGACATGCCGGCTGCACGGATTCCTTTCCACTATTTCCACAATCGTGATTTCGGCTTTCGTGGCGGTGTCAGGTTCCAGAACCATGGGGCTGCGTTCCGATCCGCCGGTTTTCGCGCCGGGGCCATTTCATTCCCAAGGCGTGGGGTCGGCGTCCAGCTTCGCAGTTTTGGCGGGCGGTCCTTTGGCCGAAGGCCCTGAAATATCAACCTGCCGCAAACCCTGCAGCTAACGTCGCCTTGGCCGACTCACCGGAGCAGGGAAGAATGTTGCTTCAGCCATTGCTCGGCAGCCTCAAAGCCCGGGCAGAGGCGTTCCACTTCGCGCCAGAACCGGGCGGAGTGGTTCATTTCACGCAAATGACAGAGCTCGTGAAGAACGATGTAGTCCTGGACGTGGAGCGGCGTCTGGATGAGCCGCCAATTCAGCGAAATCGTCCCGCGCCGCGAGCAAGAGCCCCAACGCGATCTTTGATTCCGCACCGTAGTCCGGCGCACGGGCAATCGGTGCAGGGCCGCGTATTCAAGAATTCTTGGCGGCAGTTCCTTCGCGGCCAATCGCCACAGATGTCTTTCAATCGCTGGACGCAAATCAGCCGCAGGATCGGCCACTCTGACGGCCTGGCCGCCAAACCGGATCATGCCGCTCTCCCCGTTGACACCCGCTTCGATCCTTGCCGGCTCGCCGCGAAAGAGAATTTCCGTTCCGATCAGCCATTCGTTGGGCCGGTTTGGATGCGCGGCCTGCCGCTGCAATTGTCGCTCCAGCCAGCGCTTGTTTCGTTCCGCGAAACGTCGCGCCTCTGTTGCCGAGCCGCCGCGAGGAATGGTCACCCTTGCGGAACCGTCCGGACGCAGCCGAAGCACGTAACGACGCGCCCGCGAGTTGCGAATCAACGCCATTGGAATTTGGCGTCCGTTCACTGCCAGAAACTCGTCCGCTGAGGACCGTCCGGCCGGGTTCAGGATGAACTCGAACTGCACGCATTCAGTAGATGAAACCTGGCGCAGCTCGGCAAGCAGTTCTCCAGACTCGTACTCAAGCCACCCTTTGACTTTTACTCCCCCAAAGGGGTCAACCCATAGTATGGGCTGGTGCGCCGGCGTCTGCCTGTTCTTCATGCCGCATCCGCCGATTGACATCCAATCCGTTTTCCGCTCTCTCCGCCACCCCATACTATGGGTTGACCCCTTTTGTGTTACGGCGTCCACGCTTCTGGCCGGAGCTGGTCTTGGCATGCTTTTGGGGCGGCGATGTCGGCAAGTGAATAAATAGCCCTTGAACTAAACCGCTTCGCGATAGATTTCTTGCAGCACTCCTGTCTCATGCAATGGGCGTATGCGGCTGAGCGACCAAGGTGCGAGGCACATGCGCGTTCAGCCCCTTGCGTTACGGCTCGCTCCGCTCGCCTCCACGCAGCCACCCAGACCAAAGTGTCACGCATCAGGTGAGAACGTTCAGATGCGCGCCCCACCAACTTTTGGGCTAAACTGCGCCACTACGTCCACTGCGGCCAACGACGCTCAGGAATGCGTCATCCTCTCAGGACGGACGAGCCGGTCGAACTCCTCGCCCGTCAGGAAGCCCAGTTTCAAGCACGCCTGGCGCAGGTCGATGCCGTCCGCATACGCCACTTGCACGATCCGAGCGGCCTTGTCGTATCCAATGCTGGGGTTGAGCGCGGTCACCAGCATGAGGGAATCCTTCACGTAGGCATCGATGCGGGCGCGGTTGAGCGTGATGCCTTTGACCAGGTAATCGACAAAGCCGTGGCAGGCGTCGTGCAGGAGCGTCACCGAATGCAAAAAGTTGTGAATGATGACCGGCTTGAAAACGTTCAGCTCGAAATTGCCTTGTGACCCGGCAAAGGCGATCGCCGCGTTGTTCCCATGAACCTGCGCCGCGATCATGGTCAACGCCTCGCACTGGGTGGGGTTGACCTTGCCTGGCATGATCGACGAGCCCGGCTCGTTTTCGGGAATCTGAAGTTCGCCCAGCCCGCAGCGCGGGCCGGACGCCAGCCAGCGAATGTCATTGGCAATCTTCATCAGCGATCCGGCCAGGGTATGGATTGCGCCGTGAGCAAACACCAGCTCATCGTGGGCCGACAGGGCGGCGAACTTGTTGGGATGCGACCGGAAAGGAAGCCCGGTCAGCTCGGCGATTTTGGCGGCGGCGCGCACGGCAAACTCCGGCGGGGCGTTGAGTCCGGTGCCGACGGCGGTGCCGCCGATGGCCAGATCGTAGAGGCCTTCGAGCGCCGGCGTCAGCCGATCAAGGTCGCGGGCCAGCAGACTGACCCAACCGGACATCTCCTGTCCGACCGTGAGGGGGGTGGCGTCCTGGAGATGAGTGCGCCCGATCTTGACCACGTCAGCGAACTCCTTCGCTTTGGCGTCGATGGCGTCGTGGACGCGTTGAATAGCCGGGATGAGATCGTGGCGCAGACGCTCCGCCGCCGCGATGTGCATAGCCGCCGGGAAGGTATCGTTCGACGACTGCGACAGGTTGACATGATCGTTGGGATGAATGGGATTCTTGGAGCCGAGCACGCCGCCCGCCATTTCGATCGCCCGGTTGGCGATGACCTCGTTCGCGTTCATGTTGGTCTGCGTGCCGCTGCCGGTCTGCCAGACCCGCAGCGGGAACTGGTCGTCGAGCTTGCCGGCAATGACTTCGTCGGCGGCCTGCACGATCAAGCGCGCTTTCTCGGCCGGCAGCTTGCCCAGCTCCGCGTTCACCAGCGCCGCCGCCTTTTTCAGAATGCCGAACGCGCGGATCAGCTCCGGCGGCATCGTGTCCCGACCGATATTGAAGTGGATGAGCGAGCGCGCCGTCTGGGCGCCCCAATAGACGCTGGCGGGCACTTCGATGACGCCCTTGCTGTCCGACTCCACCCGTACTTGACTTTTTGTTCTTTGCCGAGTCATAAGCGCATACCTTCTTTAGCAGCCGGGACGGCTGAGCGCCACTTTTTCAGGTCGCCCCGGCCAGCGGTGGTTTGAAGTTGTGGTTCAGGCGCGGATCATGGTCAGGATCATCTTGAAACGTCTGACCGCTTTCAGCGCATGAGGCTGTTGGGCGGGCATGAGGATCAATTCGCCTCCTGTGACGCGATGGGGTTTGCCGGAGATGGTGATTTCGGCCTCCCCTTCCAAAACCTGGACCAGAGCGTCAAAGGGGGAAGTGTGCTCGCTCAACCCCTCCCCTCTGTCGAAAGCGAACAGCGTGACTCTGCCCTTCGCTCCTTTCAGGATTTCCCGGCTGACAATGGAACCGCTTTGGTAGTCCACCAACGCGGCCATATTAACCACTTGAGCGGGCTGAAATGTGCCCGCGCTCGAATTTTTCTCCTGTTGCATAATCGAATCCTTTCTTTGCGTTCATAATGGTGTTGGCTGAATGTTTTAGAGCCCGCGTTTTCCCGGCCCGGACGATTCGTGAACGTGCCTGAATTCACATTTACTTTTAGTGCTATAGTGATGCAATTTCTTTGACTTGAATCAAGCCGGCGATCAACGCCGGGACCTGTTTTGAAATCAAAACAGAGATCAATGTTATGAAAGCGACGCCGCCACTGCTCATCTTGACGGGAACCCTGACCGCGCGGTCAGGCGCGAACGCGGCCTTGCCTCGCGTGAAGGCCGAGTCTCCTGTGCCCCGAACGTGCCTCCGGCCATCACGCGGCACGAACCCGCCATCCTGGAGGTGAACCTGACCGCGACCCATGAGATGATGCCGCTGGCGTCCTCGGCCGACTATCGCTTCTGGACTGGATAAGCGGCTCAAACGGAGGAAAATGCCGGCGAGGCGTGGATGCATGCGGCTTTCGCTCCCCACGGCCCCTGTGGGCCGCCGTTGCGCTGCTTGATGGTCAAGCAGCATTTGACTTGGAATCGGGCCGCCGATTTGGCACTATGCCTAACCACGAGAAGATGCCAACGCTAAAACATGGAAGAGGTCGGGAGCTTCTGCCGTACTTTCCGTTACGAGCGGCTCGCTCGAATGTCGTTAATAACCGCAAAAAGGGCCAGCCCCTGGGTGACCAAACCGGCTCACAGGCGCTTGCCCTGTTCAACAAAGTCAGGAATTACAGGAATGCGGCCCAGGTCCGCGCGCTCGGGCTGTACCCCTACTTCCGCACCATTTCCTCGGCTCAGGACAGCGAAGTCATCATCAACGGCAAGAAAGTTCTGATGCTCGGCTCGAACAGCTATCTCGGCCTGACCAATCATCCAAAAATCAAGGAAGCCGCCAGGGCGGCGATCCAGAAATACGGCACGGGCTGCGCTGGCTCGCGCTTCCTGAACGGGACGCTGGAAATCCACTTGGAGCTGGAACAAGCCCTGGCGCGGCTGGTGAACAAGGAGGCGGTGTTGCTCTACAGCACCGGCTTCCAGGTCAATCTCGGGGTCATCAGCACGCTGGTGGGGAAAGGCGAATACGTTTTGGCCGACAAATGCGATCACGCCAGCATTGTCGAGGGTTGTCGGCTCTCTCTCGGCCAGTTCGTGCGGTTCCCGCACAAAGACATGGCGGCTCTGGAAAGCCGTCTCCGGCGAATCGATCCGGGAACGGGCAAACTCATCGTTGTGGACGGCGTGTTCAGCATGGAGGGCGACATCATCCCGCTGCCGGAACTCTGCCGTCTGGCCGGTCGTTATGGCGCCGCAATGATGGTGGACGACGCCCACGCCATCGGCGTGCTGGGGAAAAAGGGCGCGGGTACCGCGAGTCATTTTGGCCTTACCGACCAGGTGCAGCTTATCATGGGCACCTTCAGCAAATCGCTGGCGAGCCTGGGCGGCTTTATCGCGTCGGATCGCCAGACAATTGATTATCTGAAACACCACTCACGGCCGCTGATCTTCAGCGCCAGCATGAGCCCCGCCAACGCGGCCGCAGTCATGGCCGCGTTGGAAATCATGCGTTCCGAGCCTGAACGCATCGCTCAACTCTGGCGCAACACCGGGCGCCTGAAGCAAGGCCTGGTTTCGCTGGGGTTTGACCTGGGCGCTTCCGAAACGCCGATTATTCCGCTGTATTGCCGCGACATGATGCGGGCGTTCGAATTCTCCAAGCGGCTGGAGGAAGAAGGCGTGTTTGTCAACCCGGTGGTGTCGCCGGGCGTGCCACCGGGCCAGGAACTGCTGCGCGTCAGCCTCATGGCCACGCATACCGACAGCCAGATTGATTTCGCGTTGGACAAGTTCCGCATGGTGGGCGGGGAGCTTGGTCTTCTGTGAAACCGGTCAAGCCGTTCCCCGGAATCGGATTCCGGGCCACCGCGACGGACTCCTTCCCGGCCAGTCAATGAAGGTTCTGCTTACAGGAGCGAACGGGTTCGTCGGCAGCCACGTCCTGGACAGTCTTCGCGCTCGCGGCATCGCGACGGCAGTGTTGCTCCGCCCTGCCGGCGACAAACGCTTCATCGAAGCACACCTGCCGTGCCTGGAGGTGAGAACCGGCTCCATCGGCGATCGACAAAGTCTTGGCGCCGCCATGGAGGATGTCACCCATGTGGTTCATTGCGCCGGCTGCACCAGGGCGCTGCGCGTGTCGGAATTCCACGAGGTCAATCATGTGGGGACGCGGCATGTCGTGGAAGCGGTCAATCAGCGGAAGGGGCGGATTCAACGGCTCGTTCACATTTCCAGCCTGGGAGCCGGCAGGCCGGCGGCACCGGACCTGCCTGCGCGCGAAAGCGACCCGCCCAACCCGGTCTCGGAATACGGCAGGAGCAAGCTTGCCGGCGAGCAGGAAGTGCGAGGCGCCTGCGAGCCGGAGTTCGTGATTCTGCGGCCACCCGCTGTGTATGGGCCGCGCGACGCAGCGTTTCTGGCGCTGTTCAAAGCGGTCAAAGCCCATGTTCGGCCGCGCATTGGCGGTGGCCGGCTGGCGCTGAGTCTTGTTTTCGCGAAAGACCTGGCGGAGGCCGTCGTGACCTGCCTGACGCATCCAGCCGCCGCCGGGAAAACATTTTACGTCGCTTCGCCTGAAGTCACGAGCGCACCCGCATTGGCCGACGAAATCGCTTCGCAAATGAAAACGTGGACGTTGCCGCTGCCGTTGCCGACCGCGGCGCTCTGGCCGCTGTGTGTTTTGGAGGAAGCCGTTTCGTGGCTGGTCCGCAAGCCGGGCATGTTAAGCAGGCATAAGTACGCCGAACTCCGCGCCCCGGGCTGGGTCTGCAACCCCGAGCGGCTGCGTCAGGAGCTGGGTTTCGTCTGCGCCACGACGCTAAAAAACGGGATCAGCACAACCTTGGCATGGTATCGCCAGCAAGGATGGCTGTGAGGCGGGTGCCGAATCACGAATTTCGAGCGACGAATGACGAAGCCGGAGCGCAACCCGAAATCCGAATGCCCGCAGCCCGGTTTCCCGGCTCCGTCGCCACGGCTGGAAGGGCGTTCGCCATTCCGGCATTACACTTTCATTGACTACGCCACTCAGGGTTATATGGCGTTGGTGGGTTTGATTGTGCTCTGTTTGCATGGCCGCTCGATCCCGTTTTGGCCATTCCTGCTGGCGGCCCACGCGATCGGCATCGGGCTGGTTCACGCGCTTATCTGTCTTCACGCGGCACGCCCGTCCAACCGCGCGCTTGACTTTCTTCGTCACTTCTACCCGATGCTGCTCTACACCGGCTTCTACCGTGAAACCGGCGAGTTGAACCACGTGCTCGTCGCCGGTTTCCTCGACTCGTTCTTCATCCGGCTGGAGGGGCGAATTTTCGGTTTTCAACCCAGCCTCGCTTTCATGGATTCGTCGCCTTACCCGGCAGTGAGCGAACTTTTCTACGCGGCCTATTTCTCCTACTACGTGATGATTGCGGGCGTTGGACTGGCCCTGTTTTACCGGAGTCGCGAGCAGTTTTTCCACTACCTCTCGGTTATTTCATTCCTGTTTTACGTTTACTACCTCATTTACATTTTCATACCGGTCATGGGGCCGCGCATTTTCTTCCACGGAATCCTGGACTATCAGTTGCCGGCGGACATTCAGCCCCTGGTCGGGCCGGCCTTTCCGGCAGCGATCCAGACGGGCCTTTTTTACCGGATCATGGCGTGGATTTATCATGCGTTGGAAGCACCCGGGGCCGCCTTCCCCAGCAGCCACGTCGGGGTGGCCCTGGGCACGGTCTGGTTCTCGTTCCGGTATCTGCGCTCGATTCGCTGGCCGCATCTTGTCGCAGTGGTTCTGCTCTGCCTCGCCACGATCTACTGCCGCTACCACTACGTCGTGGATGTCGTGGCCGGAGGCCTGACGGCGGCGGTGCTGATTCCCCTCGGCAACCGGTTTTACTTCAAATTCAGAAGCGTGCGTGGGCCGGAGCCACCGCTGCGCGAATCAGATTCTTCGTAGCCGCGGGCATTCCAGGCCCGGGTGGTTCCTTCTGCCTTCGGTGGTCTTCACAGCTCCCGCTCATACAGCCGGTAAGTCTTGTATGCTTTTCCGCCGAAAACTTCGAGCAAGCGGCACATCGCCACGTTGTCTTCAAGAATCCACGAAGCTTCCGCGTCCTTGAAGCCCACCTTGAGACCCGTCTTGAAACCCTCCGTGAGCATCACGGCCTCGAGGCCGCGGTTGCGATACTTCTCCTTCACGCCCAGCGTAATGACCCGGCACCGCGACGGGTATTTCCAGCCGAGCAGGCAGGGTAGAGAACCGAGAAGCTTTGGAGTGAGCAGGCGTCCGCGCAACGGCTGGAGCGCCAGGTTGTAGTCCGGCAGCGCCAGCATGAACCCCACCGGCTCCGCCGGCGTCTCCGCCACCCAGACCAGTCCCTCCAACAAGAGCGGCTTCAAACGGCCCGCCATGAAGTCAATCTCGCTGTTCGTCATCGGCACGAACCCCCAGTTTTCCTGCCACGCGGCGTTGTAGACTTCTTTAATCTTGGCCAGGTCGCGCGTGAGCGTGGCCCGGTGGATCGGCGTGAAGGTCAGTTCCGGGTGCCGCCGCCGGGTTTTCTCCGCAATCCGCGCCAGCCGCTCGAGCGGGCATTGCGCAACATCAATGTGAAACGCCAGCAGGTCCTTCGCCTTGCGAAACCCCTCCGCGACCACGAGGTCCGCGTAGTAACGCGGATTGTAGGTCATCATGAAGGCCGGCATCGAATCGAAGCCCTCCACCAACAAGCCGCACTCGTCGTTCGTCGTCGGATTCATCGGCCCGAGAACGCGCTTCATCCCTTTATTCCGCGCCCAGTTCATCACCTCCTGAAACAGGCGCCGGCTCACTTCCCGGTCGCCCACGCACTCGAAGAAGCCGAAGAACACCGCGCTGTTCTTCTGCGTGCGATTGTGCGCCTGGTCGAGAATACCTGCGATTCGCCCCACGTCCCGCCCGTTGTGCGTCGCCACCCACAACGCCATTTCCGCGTGTTCGAACAATGGATTCTTGTCGGTGAAAACCTTCTTCAGGTCGATCAGCAGCGGCGCCACCCAATGCGGGTCATCGCGGTAAATGCCATAGCTCACCTTCAGGAAACGAAGCACATCCCGCGCGTCGCGTGACAAGGGAACGATTTCGATGGTCTTGGCTGTCATGAACAACCGGGAATGCTCAATGAGGCGGCGCTCCAGAGGAAATGTTGCGCTTCGCTCACGGGCTGGTGATGGGGACCATGTTCATCTGGAATCCTCGCGCCGCGCGAAGATCCCGACGCATCGCGGTGCAAAGGAAGCGGAAACAGGGCCAAACCCTCGAAAGGAGCGGACCCATTGAACGTGTGCCAGACTACCATGGCTTGCGGGCGTCAGTCAGACCGGGCCAATTGTCCGTGCGGAACGGGACCGCCGGCAACCCGATCCCGTTGAAAAGCGTTGCCGCCGGATTGGCTTGCCACGCATAGCGAGCGGCTTGAGGATCAGGCACCATTGGAGAGGACACGACAACCGAGTCGCCTTCCACTTTGGCATCGGCCCAGTGCCATTTGCGGTCCTTTCCGGCAACGGAGAACTCTTCCAGTTTATCTCCCTTTACGACCAGTCCGCCATCGGTGTGGTTGAAACGGAGTTTAAGCGCGCCCGGAAGATGCGCTGCCGAGGCGAAAGTTGGTCCGGCAGAGGGGACTTTTTCGCCATAGTCATTGGCCAGTGCGCACAAAGCCAGACGTTCCCCGACGACTCTTTTGTCCTTTGGGTGAATGTTGTCGGCATCCCCGGTGTCAACGGTCACGGCCAAGGCGGAATTTCTTACAGTTCGGGCGGTCAAAGCCTGCGCCTCGCGCAGTTCAGCCCAGGCATCGTCGCCGGGTTCGTCGCGGCGGTGCATGAAAGCGGGCAGACTGACGATATAAAATGGAAAATCGCCCTGGCGAAAAAGTTTCCGCCAGTCGCCAATCAGCGCCGGAAGCAATGTCTTGTATTGATGCGCCCGTTCAAAGTTCGCTTCGCCTTGATACCAGATGGCTCCCCTGATTGAAAGCGGCGCCACCGGCTGAAGCATGCCTTCATAAAGGACGATGGGCATCGTCGGATAATTCTCGCAGGTCAAAGGCATCGGATGCGGCGGGCGGGCATCAACGCTCAACGCGCCCCTCCATTCGCCGGCGAGCGGAATCGTCGATTTGTCGCCCAGGACCAGGCGAAGCCCGTCCGGTTTGGCAAGGAATCCACCCTTTGGTTTCATCTTGAAGACCCGCACGGCGAGAACGTTCCGGCCGGGCTTCAGAACGTCCTCTTGGATCGCATACACTCTTGGATTCTCCACCCATGAACTGGCGCCGACCCACTGGCCATTGATGTAAGTCGTATCCATCTTTTCAATCGAGCCGAGAAAAAGAATCGCTTTACCGGGGGGCAACGGGTCAGGCAGCGTGAGCTGTTTACGGAACCAGCAGACCCCCGGCGCCTCCGCCGCGCCCAGCTCCTGAAACCCGCCGGGAATTTGAACCGTCTTCCAACCGGAATCATCCAGATCGGCGGCAGCCCAGGTGTTGCTTTTCAATCCCACGTCGTATTCGTCAAGCCAGTGCATGAGGAAGCTGCCGTATTGCGGTCCGCCTTTGGCCCGCAGTCTTTCAATTTCCGCCAGCGGGGCGTCAAAGTCCTTTAATCTGTGAAGCGATTCCGGGCTCATCCAGCTCTCCGCCGGAGTGCCGCCCACGCAATCCTGGATCAGACCGATGGGCACATGGAGTTCGTCCTGCAGTTTCCGCCCCAAAAAGTAGGCGACCGCCGAAAATCCTCCCGCCCCGTCTTCGGCCACGGTTTGCGGTGAACAAATTTTCCACGAACCTTGCGGGATCGCGGCGGGGGAATAGGAAACGTGCTGCTGCACGATGAACAGCCGCATTTCAGGATGGTTCGCCGCTTTAATTTCATCCGCGCCATTTCGCGCCAGGCCCAGGCCAAGTTGCATATTGGACTGTCCGCCGCACAGCCATACGTCACCGACCAAAACTTCATGCAACACCGCGCTTTGCTCCGGCCCGACTATTTTAACCGTGTAAGGACCTCCCGGCGCGGGAGCCTCGATCTCAGCCTGCCAACGGCCGCCGGGTCCCGCCACTGCGGTTGTCGAATAGCCCCCCATCTCCACACGAACCGATTCCCCGGCCTTGGACCATCCCCAAAATCTGATCGGTTTTCCGCGCTGGAGAACCATGTTGTCGCCGAACATCGGGCTGACGAAAGGCAAAGACGTGTCGTTGGCCGCGCTTGCGGCAGTCAACGCAATGGATGCAAGAATGGAAACGCAGAAGAATTTGTGTCGCATAATCCGGTTGAGGATCGTGATCCAAAGTCAGTGGGCGAAGAATAATGCGTGAGCGGCCCAAAGCAAGTCCTTCATCCCCGAAGTGACGGGTTCCAATCGCAATAATCATCGCCCGGGCCCGGCGATAGGCCATAGCCCGGATCCCGCAGACGCGGATCTTTGGTTGAGCGCTTGCCTGTCTTGCGCCCCGCGCCCAAAATGCTTCGCCTTGCAGAAACAATACACAACCGCGATCGCCGAAAACCTGTCCGGGCTAATCGAAGACGTCGTGTTCTTCAACGAAGAAAACGGGTTCGCCGTCATTAAGGTCAAAGCCAAAGGACATCGCGACCCGGTCACGATCGTCGGCTCGCTGCCTTCGGTAAACCCCGGCGAATGGGTATCCGCCCAGGGCCGATGGGTCCAGGACCGGCAGTTCGGCCAACAATTCCGCGCCGAGTTGCTGACCAGCACACCGCCCACCACTCGCGAGGGCATCGAAAAATACCTGGGCAGCGGCATGGTCAAAGGGATCGGGCCCACGTACGCCCAAAAGCTCGTCGCCCGGTTCGGCGAAGGCATCTTCGACATCATCGAAAACCAATCCGCCCGGCTCGAGGAAGTGGACGGCATCGGACCGAAACGGCGACGCCAGATCAAGGACGCCTGGGCCGAGCAAAAGGTCATCCGCGAAATCATGGTCTTCCTTCATTCGAACGGCGTCAGCACCAGCCGCGCGGTGCGGATCTACAAGACCTATGGCGACGATGCCATCGAAAAAGTGCGGACGAATCCCTATACGCTGGCCAAAGACATCCCCGGCATCGGTTTCAAAACCGCCGATCAGATCGCGCAAAAGGTCGGCATCCCGATCGATTCGCTCGTCCGGGCCTGTGCCGGATTGAATCACGTGCTCCTCGAGGCCACCGGCCAGGGCCACTGCGCCCTGCCAATCGAATTGCTCAAAGACGAGACCGGCAAACTCCTGCTCGTGAACGAGCAGATCATCGACACGGCGCTGCAGCGCACGCTGGCCGCCGGTGACCTGGTTCTGGAGAACGTCGGCGGTGAAGATCTCGTCTTTCTGCCGGCGTTGAAACGGGCTGAGGAGGGCATTGCCGGCCGCATCAAAATGCTGTCCGCCGCGGCGTCGAATTATCCGCCGATAGTTTTCGACAAGGCGGTCGCCTGGTGCCAGGAGCGGACGGGCAAGGAATTTGCCCCGAGCCAGAAGGAAGCGTTGAAGCAGGCGTTGGCCAGCCGCGCGCTGATCATCACCGGCGGACCCGGGGTGGGGAAGACCACGCTGGTCAATGCGATCCTGCTGATCCTTCGCGCCAAGAAAGTGAACTGCGTCCTGTGCGCCCCGACCGGGCGCGCGGCCAAGCGGCTTTCCGAGACGACCGGTCTCGAGGCCAAAACGATTCATCGGCTCCTCGAAGTCCAGCCCGCCACCGGCCGGTTTGCGCGCAACGAATCCAACCCGATCGCGTGCGATCTGCTGGTGGTGGACGAGTGTTCGATGGTGGACGTGACGCTGATGCATCATCTGCTGCGCGCGTTGCCCGCCCGCGCGAGCCTGCTGCTGGTCGGCGACGTGGACCAGTTGCCATCCGTCGGGCCGGGCATGGTGTTGCGGAACCTGATCGACAGCGGGATCGTGTCCGTCGTGCGGCTCACCGAAGTGTTCCGGCAGGCCGCGCACAGCCGGATCATCACCACCGCCCATCGCATCAACGAAGGGCGGATGCCGGAGCCCGGCGCGAAAGACGGGGATTTCTTCTTCATCGACCGCGCGGAACCGGAACAGGTCGCCGAAACGCTGGTGGAGATGGTGAAGACCCGGATACCCGCGAAATTCGGGTTCGATCCGCTCCGCGACATCCAGGTGTTATGCCCGATGAACCGCGGGTCGCTGGGCATCCGCGAACTCAATGTCCGTCTCCAGGAGGAGCTGAATCCCGCGCGCCCCGGCGAACCCGTGGCCGATAAGTTCGGATGGAAATTCCGGGTCCGGGACAAAGTGATCCAGACCGAGAACAACTACGACAAGGACGTGTTCAACGGCGACATCGGGCAGATCGCGAGCATCGATCCGGACGAGCGGGAAATCAGCGTCCGGTTCGACCAACGCGAGGTGAATTACGATTACGGCGAGCTGGACGAGTTGTCGTTGGCCTACGCCATCACCATCCACAAATCCCAAGGCTCGGAATTTCCGGCCGTGGTGATCCCGCTGGCGATGCAGCAATACCTCCTGTTGCAACGCAACCTGATCTACACCGCCATCACCCGCGGAAAGAAGCTGGTGATCGTGATTGGCCAATCCAAAGCCCTCGCCGCGGCGGTGCGGAACAACCGCACCGGGCAGAGGTTTTCAGGCTTGTTGTGGCGGTTGAAGACGGAGTTGTGACCACAGCGGTGTTTCCGAAACCGCGGCGGCTGTTCGGCTTCTTTTATCCGGGTGGCGCCGGCAACCCGCCCGGCGCTCCGCAGGCAAACGATTCTCAACACGGAACGATCAACTGATTGCCAACCCTTGCGGCTCACACCGTTGCCGGCGCCGCTTCCCCTCGCTTTTGCTTCAACTGCTCCTGGATTTCAGTGACCCGCGCCTTGGTCAGCGGATAGCGCCACATGCACAGGATGGCCGCCGACATGGCGACTGCCGGGATGACGATGTAAATCCACCTCAAAGTGAAGAGCTGTTGAGCGGTCGGGTGGAGATCGGTGCCTTCAAATCCAAGTTTCACCAACACCCACGAGCTGACGGCCATAACGAAGGCGATGGCCAGCTTGGTGAGAAAGGCGAACACGGCGCTGTACATGCCTTCGCGCCGGCGTCCGGTTTTCAGTTCGTCATAATCGCAGATATCGCAGTTGAATGAGCCGTTCAGAACCCAGCAGGCGCAGAGACCGATGTTAATGATGACCGGAGGCAAGATGGTCAGGTACGGATGAGCGGGTGTGAACAGGAACCAGCTCGAGGCATAACCCAGGATGCCGATCACGAGACCGCCAATCAGCACGACCTTCTTGTCGAAGAGTTTGCTGACAAACCATATTACAGCCATGCTCACTAACTGAGTTCCTGTCTGAACGAACGCGGTGTACATGCCGATTGTAGCCATAAGATCCTTGCTGCCCTGGCATGAATGATACAGCGAAATATACGTGAGCAGCGGGATCATGAAAAACAATCCGACGAACACGAAGAACGCGGAACCCATGAGCAGGAGAAAGGATCGTTCTTCGAAGGTTAAGGCCATGGAACGCCACATGTTCAGTTTCTCGCGGTGGGTTGGCTGCACAAAGCGCTCCCGGCAAAATATGGAGGGGATGATCCCCGTGATCAGCATCAGCACCGCCACGATGCAACAGACGTATCGGGCGCCAACAACTTCATCCGCGTGCCATACATCTTTCATCAACGTCAACTTGTAGAGTGATCCGATGGCGATCCCGACGATGAACGAGGGTGTCACGCGGAAAATCATCAGCTTGGTGCGTTCGTTGTAGTCCGTCTCCAGTTCCAGTCCCAAACCGCTATACGGGATGTTCCACAATGTGAACGCGGAGTAGAACAGTGAAATGATGAGGATCAGGTAGATGATTGTCCAAAGGCTGCCCGTTGCCGGTGGTAGTTTGGCAGCGATTTCGGTGGGGTAAGCGTCCTGCAACAGCCTCCGATTCAGCCAGCCCAATTTTTCACCCTTGTCAGGCTGGCTCTTCAGCAGATCGAGGGTCTCCTGACGCAGCTTCACTCCGGCGAAGCGTTCCTCCTGATAAATCGAACGGCCGCCCACGACCATGTTCAACTCCGATGCAAGCGTGCTTGCCAGCACTGCTGCGTTCGTGCCATTCCAGGGATAGCCGGAGACAATTGCCTGGGCGTTGGTGGAGAACCCTGCCATCAGACTGGCGGAAATCGGATCCGATCCCTGTTTCAATCTGGCGGCCAGGGACGCAGGATTTTTGATCTCCCCTACCGAGATCCTTGGGATGACGGGACGCGGCGTGAACCAAGCCGCGGCAAAGAGCACTGACATCAGGATGGCGCCGACGAATATCCATGGTCTTCGCCGGCCCCAGCGCGATTTCGTATGGTCCGTCATGTTCCCCATGATCGGATCGGTCACCACCTCAACCACCCGGGAAGCGGACAAAGCCGTGCCAACCCAGCCCGGACTGATTCCCATGCCGACCGCAAAGATCGGGTAGGCGAGGGTCTGCAAAGCGTTGTTTGCCAGGTTTTCGGCAAAACCTCCGAGGCCCCAGAGGAGTTTCTGCTTTATCGAAGTTCGTTTGATCGGTTCCGTTTTCTGTTCCATGGATCGTTCTCCTCTGATGACGCGCTTTAGATTGCCGGCTATAGGGTTGAGGGGACGCTAACGTTGTGCCGCCACAATTCCGGAGACGTGGTTGACACTTCTGAGTTTGGGCTTCGGCGGACGCAACTACGTCCCTGGCGACCGAGCCAGGCATCCACGTTCCGCCGCCACAGGATGGCGGCACTGGCGTGATGTCCGTTCACCGTGCTGCCGATCATCTCCACAAAGTCCCGGAGCGGCAATCGAAAAATGTTCGTTAAGCATCGTGGCCGCGTTCGTCAGAATGCGGCTGATTCGGCATGTTCCTGCAGGTTCAAAACCGCTGTGGCCCCGAATCGGAGCCCGGTGCTCCGGCGGCAGTGTCAAGTCGCGCACCCTCCCCGGGGTAGTGTCCTGATTTGAAATTTCGTCGAATGAATGCAACGGTAGCGCCGCGCTGCGTCGCGGCCGGACGCGCGGCAGCGCGTCCCAACCCGTCAAACTTGGACACTGTCCCCCGGGGAGTACTTCCGGTGCAGCCGTCAGACGGCCCGTTCAGGAGTGTGAAATCGCGGTGGCCAGAGTGCGTTGAACGGTGCTGAGGAGATCCTGCGGATCGTAGGGCTTCTCGAAAAAGCCCGCCGCCCCCATTTGCTCCGCCCGAGCCCGCAGGCGCGGCTGTTTGGAGCCGGTGATGAAAATGAACGGGATCGGCACGGGAGCCAATTTTCGGATTCGTTCCGCCGTGTTGAATCCATCCCCGGCGGGCATGGCAATGTCCAGCAGCACAAGATCCGGCTGACACCGGACCGCCGCCTGGACTCCCGAGAACGCGTCATGAGCGGCGGTGGAATCGTACCCCGCCTGTTTCATCCGCAGGCCAAGCGCCAGGGCAGTCTGCTGGTCATCTTCGATGATAAGGATTCTCTTCCGGTGGTATTCGGGCAGCGGATTCATGGTGGCGCGCGAGGCCGCCGCGCTCATGGTCGTGGTTTCGCCGAGCGCGAACCGGATTGTGGCAACCAGTTGCTCCCCGTCATAAGGTTTCTCCAGCAGCCCGGCTGCGTGGAGTTCCATGGCTTTGGCTCGCAGGCGCGGATCCTTGCTCGCGGTCAGGAAGATAATCGGCGCCGGGCAGATTCCCGGGGTTTGTTTGAATTGCGCTGCGAGTTCCAGGCCGTTTCCTCCGGGCAGACTGATGTCCAGGAGAATAAGATCGGGCCGATGGCACGCCGCGTTCGTGGTCGCCTGGCTTGCGTCATGGGCCGTCACCGTTTTGTAGCCGTGCTTGCCGAGGCGGATTTCAAGCGCCGTGGCTGTCCTCACATCGTCCTCGATGATGAGAATTGTTTTCATGAGTCCAGCGCAGCGGACGGCGAAAGCGTTTGTTCGATCGTTTGCAGGAGCTGAGCGGGGTCGTAAGGCTTTTCGAGAAAACCCGCCGCTCCGACCTGCCGGGCCGCCGCCCGCAAGCCGTGCATCCGGCTTGCGGTCAGAAAGATGACCGGCGTGCTCAGGCCGTAGGCTTTCATTCGCTCGGCGACCGAGAAACCCAGCCCGGTCGGCATCCAGATATCCATCAGGACCAAAGCCGGTTTGCTGGTAACAATCAGTTTGAGCGCGTCGAAGCCGTTCGCGGCTGTCAGCACTTCGTACCCGGAGGAAGTGAGTCGCGCCGTCAGGGCGGCGGTGATCTTCCGGTCGTCGTCGGCAATAAGAATGCGTTTCATAGAATCAGACTCGCGCGATGGCGGTTCAGGAACTCCGTATGGCAGGTTCCTCACCATACATCCTAATTCGATAAATAAGCACGACGCATGCCAACGGAATGGTGTGGATTTGAGTGGGATGGCGGAGCGCCTTCGATGGTCGAGGGCTCTAGTCGTAAGCGATTATATGTGAACGTATTGGGACCTTTGCCCTCCTCAACAGGCCCGATGGCATTCAAAGGCAAAGGCACTGGCGGTTAGTCGCTTCCGCTCCGTTCAGGTGTCCAGTGCCGGAAGCGGTTTGGCCACTCTGAGGACAGTGTCGGCAAATTGTTCCGGGGGGCAGGGTTTGGCGATCAGGGTGAGTGGAGAGAATCGAAGCGCGCGGGATACAAGATTGCCATCGGGATAGGCTGTGTGGATGATGATGGGCAACTGAGGCCAGCGTGCCCGGATTTGTCTGATGGTTTCGACGCCGTCCATTCCGGGCATTGACAGGTCCATCACGACCACGTCCTGAATCCGCTCGTTCAGTTTGGCCAGGGCCGTTTCGCCATTGATTGCCACAGCAACGGAGAAGTCGTGTTCTTCCAGGATTTGCTGGAACAACTCGAGAATATCGGGATCGTCATCCACGAGCAGCACTGAGGGCCTGGAGGGTTCGACCTGGAGGGTGAAGAAGAAGGCGCTACCCTTGCCTGGTTCACTCTCCACGCGGATATCGCCGCCGTGCAGATGCACCAGTTCCCGGCAGATGTGCAGGCCCAGGCCCAAGCCCTTGCTGCCGGCGCCGTTGCCGGTCTGCACCTGGTAAAGCCTGTCGAAAACATGGCTCAGATGTTCCGGCGGAATGCCGCAGCCGGTGTCGCGCACCTCTACCTCGATGAAATTTACCTCGCCGGAAACAGGCGCGGCGTCAACCGTGATCCGCCCCCCTTCGGGAGTAAACCTCATCGCATTGTTCAGCAGATTGGTGATGACCTGTTCGATGCGGCCGTGATCCATCAGCACGTCGGGCAGGCGGGGGTGGACTTTGCCGGCCAAACGGATGTGCTTTTGCTCCGCGGCCGGCGTGAACATGGTCACCACTTTCTGGATGAGCGAACTGAGGGATCTCCGCTTGAGATCGAGACGCATCTTGCCCGTGTCCAGCCGGGTCGTATCGAGCATGTCGTTGATGCAATCGCGCATCTGATCGCAGCTTTCCTGGGCGATGAGCAGATACTCTTTCTGGGTGTCGGTGAGCGGGCCGACCAAGCCTTCGAGGACGAGTGAGACAAACTCGCGCGCTGAAGTGAGCGGTGTTTTCAGCTCATGCGAAACCGTATGATAGAAAGACTGAAGCTCTTCGTGTTTCTGGCGCAGCTTCTCATTGACTTCGCGTAGTTGTTCTTCGATGTGTTTGCGCTCGGTTACGTCACGCAAAGTCGCCAGGTAGGCCGGCTGTTCGTTCCACTCGATCTGGGCCACCCGCATCTCGGCGAAGCCATTCGTCCCATCCGCGCGAGAAAACATCAATTCCCCCGTCTGGCCGGCGATCACGGGAAATCCGAAAGGATGCGAAACGATATCGCGCTCCGGGCGCCCGAACATCTTAACGGCGGCGGGGTTGACGAACTGAACGATCTCATCAAGATCGACAATCATGACTGCATCCGCGCTGGATTCAATGATCGCGCGAACGTGGGCTTCGTCCCGATCGCGTCGGGTCATGTCCCGCACGACTGATGAGGCGCCCAACACGCGGCCATCGGGGGCCATGATCGGAGACACGGCCACGGACACATGAATCGAGCGGCCGTCTTTCCGCACCCTTACGGTTTCAAATGGCACCACCTGCTCGCCGCACCTTATTCGGCTCAAGATTTCGTCCTCTTCGTGCAAGCGGTCGGGCGGGATCAACCGGGCGATGGGGTTACCCACCACTTCGCGCTCCGAGTAGCCAAAGATGCGCTCGGCACTCGCGTTCCAGGCCGTGACGATGCCGTTCAAGTCCTTGGCCAGGATGGCGTCGTTGGAGGATTCCACGATGGCTGCCAGGTAAGCATTGGCGAGCAGCGCTTCGTTTTCATCCGACCGAGCTCGTGAAGATCCGGGATCCATAAGCAAACCTGAATATCCTGTCTTTTAATTGTTCTGTTCTTGCCGGATAATAGTCAACTCACGATCCGGAATTCGCAAGTGGCTTGCCGGAAGTCCTTTGGCCGGGGCATCTTGTGGGCGTGTTGCCCAAATCCGGGCTTGGTGGAGCGGGCTTACTCGCGAGCCGGAATTCTCTCGAGAACGGAGCTCGTCGCGCTCGGGCGAGACCACACTTATCCATCCGCCCCGTTGTGCGCAGCCGCACTGCGGAGGGTGGAAGGGCGAGGGACGGAGTGGGAGCCTTTTCGAATCGCCGATGCGTTGCGCATTGTAAAGAACCTTCAAGAGCACGACACTGGCTCCGGTGAATGCGCCGGGCAGGATCCTCGAAAGCCAGGAAAACGAAGCATGTTATGAAGAGCACGGTGCCGGACCAAGCGCGGCTGAAAGCCTGCGTTCACGGCGCAGTTCAGGGAGTCGGCTTTCGCCCCTTCATCTTCCGTCTCGCTTCCGAACTTCGCCTGACGGGCTGGGTGAGCAACACCGTCCAGGGCGTCTTTCTCGAAGTCGAAGGGCCGCGTGTTGAGCTGGAGAAATTTCTTCTGCGCGTTGAGACTGACAAACCCCCGCGCAGTTTCATCCAGAGTCTGGAAGCCTCCTGGCTCGACCCGGTCGGCTACGCTGGGTTTGAGATTCGGCAGAGCGAAAGTGCCGGCAGCAAAACCGCCCTCGTGCTTCCGGATATTGCCACGTGTCCGGATTGTCTGGCTGAAATCTTCGATCCTGACAACCGGCGTTACCTTTACCCGTTCACGAATTGCACCAACTGCGGCCCGCGTTTCAGCATCATCGAATCGTTGCCTTATGATCGCGCGAACACTTCGATGAAGATTTTCCGGATGTGCGCCCGCTGCCAGGCCGAGTACGATGATCCGCGCGACCGCCGTTTTCACGCGCAACCCAACGCCTGCCCGGATTGCGGTCCGCATCTGGAACTCTGGCGTGGCTGCGCTCATGAGAGCGCGGCTGATCCTTCGCCGCATTCGAGTCAGCCGCGCCCGGAGGAGCGCGGCTACCAGGCATTGCTGACCGCCGCGGATGCCCTCCGCCGGGGCAAAATCGCCGCCGTCAAAGGTCTTGGCGGATTTCATCTGATGGCGGATGCGCGTAATGCCGAGGCCGTCCGGCGCTTGCGCGAACGCAAGCACCGGGAAGAAAAGCCCTTTGCGCTCATGTTCTCTTCCCTTGAATCGGTGAAGGCGGTTTGTGAAGTCTCGCCGCAAGAAGAGCGCCTGCTGCGCTCGCCCGAAGCGCCGATTGTGTTGTTGCGCCGTCGAAGCAAATCTCAGATCTCAAAGCTGAAATTTGAAATCGCCGAACGCATCGCCCCGCGTAATCCCGACCTCGGCGTCATGCTCCCCTACACCCCGCTGCATCACCTGTTGATGTCGGTGCTGGGTTTTCCCGTCGTGGCCACCAGCGGCAATCTCAGTGACGAACCGATCTGCATCGACGAACGGGAAGCCCTCGAGCGGCTCGGCGAGATTGCGGATTTGTTCCTGGTCCACAACCGGCCCATCGTCCGGCACGTGGATGATTCCATCGCACGGGTGATGCTGGGGCGCCAACTGGTCCTGCGCCGCGCCCGCGGCTATGCCCCTTTGCCCGTCACGCTGCGCCCTCAACTCTCAACTCTCAACTCTCAACCGGTTTTGGCTGTCGGCGCTCACCTGAAAAACACCGTGGCGCTTTGTATCGGCTCCCAGGTCTTCATCAGCCAGCACATCGGCGATCTGGAAACGGATGAGGCCTTCGAAGCCTTCCGCCGTGTCATCGCCGACTTTGAAAAACTTTACGAGACGAAGCCCAACATCATCGCTGCCGACCTGCACCCGGACTACCTTTCGACGAAATACGCCCGCGAACTGGTTAGGGACGCGCTGCTGCGCGTCCCGGCCGAGCGGCCGCTCGGCCCTCCCATTGCGCAAGCGTCCTTGTCCGGCAGGGCGGGCTGTCCCCAGCCCGCCGGCAGCGCGATCCGGACATCGCGCCCCACCCTCGTCGGCGTCCAGCATCACGTGGCTCATGTCCTTTCCTGCATGGCGGAAAATGAACTGGAGCCGCCCGCACTGGGGGTCTCCTGGGACGGCACCGGCTATGGGCTCGATGGCACCATCTGGGGCGGCGAGTTCTTTCTGGTGAGCGACACCGTTTGTCAGCGCGCGGCTCACCTTCGGCCATTCCGTTTGCCGGGCGGAGACAAGGCCGTGAAGGAGCCGCGCCGGACGGCTTTGGGTTTGCTTTATGAGTTGTTCGGCGACGCCCTCTTTTCTGAATCAGCGCCTCCGGAGTTGCTCAGGGGCGTGCCAGGCAGCCCGCGAAGCGCGTCCACCCTCCGCAGAGCTTCGGAGGACAGGGGCGCGCCCCTCGACGCATTTTCCGCTTCAGAGATCGCCACCTTGAAGAACATGCTCAAACGGGGGCTGAATTCACCGCTGACGTCAAGCGTCGGCCGGCTGTTCGACGCGGTGGCTGCATTGACCGGTTTGCGCCAGCGGACACACTTTGAAGGACAGGCGGCGATGGAGCTGGAGTTTGCGCTGGAAGGAATTAATACGGAGGAAGGTTATCCGATGCCGATTGCCGATAGCCGGTTGCCCATTGAAATGGCATCCGGCGAAGCAGCGTCTTCGCCAAGGATCAGGGACCGCGGATCACGGACCACGGATCACGCATCCCTCATGCTCGACTGGTCGCCCATGATCAAGGCGATGCTGGCCGATCTGAACTCCGGCGTTCCGACCGGCTTGATTTCGGCGAGATTTCACAATGCCCTGGCTGAAATGGTTGTGGCCGTGGCGCGGTATTGTGGGCAGGAACGCGTCGTGTTGTCCGGGGGCTGTTTCCAGAATCGGTATTTGACGGAGCGCATCGTGCGGCGATTGCAGATGGCAGAGTTTCGACCTTACTGGCACCAACGCGTGCCGCCAAATGACGGCGGCATCGCCTTGGGTCAAATCATCGCCGCCATGCGCGAGGGAAGTTAATGGTGTATTTCACACTCCGGCCGGCGGCTGTCAGGTTCTTGGGCAGGCGCGACGGCCGCATCCGTCAGGCGCCCGGTCAAATCATTGCCCCCACCCGGTAATCAGGGTAGAGTGAACTGCGATGTGTTTAGCTATCCCAGGCAAGATCGTGAGCATCAGCGGTGAAGATCCGCTGGAGCGGACGGGAAAAGTCGATTTCGGGGGAATCCTGAAGCAAGCCAGCCTGGCTTACGTGCCGGAGGCAAGAATCGGCGACTATGTGATCGTCCATGTTGGCTTTGCCCTCAGCCGTCTCGATGAAGACGAGGCCAACAAAGTGTTTGAATACTTGAAACAGATGGAGGAACTCGGAGCACTCGAAGAGAGTGGCCCGGATGCGCTGCCGGCGGACCGAACAGGACCTTCCGGTCAAGGCTAGACAAGTGAGCAGGAACGCCCGAACTTCGATGAAATACCTTGACGAATATCGCGATGCCGGCCTCGCCCAGCAGTATGCGCGGGAGATCCATCGCATCACGATAAAGCCGTGGGCGATCATGGAGGTGTGCGGCGGCCAGACGCACGCCATCGTCAAGTTCGGCATCGATGAACTGTTGCCTCAGCAGATCACGCTCATTCACGGACCCGGCTGCCCGGTCTGCGTCACACCCCTTGAATTGATCGACAAAGCGCTCGAGATCGCGGCGCAGCCGGACGTCATTTTTGCCTCGTTCGGCGACATGTTGCGGGTGCCCGGCAGCACCACCGACTTGCTCTCGATCAAGTCGAACGGCGGCGATGTGCGCATCGTGTACTCGCCGCTCGACGCCGTGAAACTCGCCGAGCAGCACCCACAGAAAGAGGTCGTCTTCTTCGGTGTCGGCTTTGAAACCACCGCCCCGGCGACGGCGCTGGCCGTTTATCAGGCGGCGCAGAAAGGGATCCGGAATTTTTCATTGCTCGTCGCGCACGTGCTCGTGCCGCCCGCCATGGAAGCCGTTTTGAGTTCGCCGAATTGCCGCATCCAGGGTTTTCTGGCGGCGGGCCATGTGTGCACGGTCATGGGTTACGAGGAATACATTCCATTGGCGACGAAATACCATGTCCCCATCGTGGTCACCGGCTTCGAACCCCTGGACATTCTACAGGGGGTGTTGATGTGTGTGCAGCAGTTGGAAAGCGGCCGGGCCGAGGTGGAGAATCAATACAGCCGTGCCGTGCGTCCGGAGGGCAACGCGCCGGCGCAACAACTCATCCGCGAGGTCTTTCGGGTTGTCCCCCGCAAGTGGCGCGGGGTCGGGGAAATTCCCAAAAGCGGCCTGGGTCTGGCGGATAAATACACCGGGTTCGATGCGGAAAGGCGATTTGGCGTGGCTGAACTCCGCGTGGACGAACCGTCCGAATGCCTCAGTGGACTGGTCTTGCAGGGGCAGATCAAGCCGCATGAATGTCCTGCTTTTGGCACGCGCTGCACGCCTGAGCATCCGCTCGGCGCCACCATGGTTTCGTCCGAAGGCGCCTGTGCGGCGTATTACCGCTACCGCCGAGAACCAGGCAAAGTTCAAAGTTAACGACGAAATGCCCGAAACACACGAAATGAAGAAGATGCACCGCTGCATCGGGAGAAAGCACAACTCCTCGGGTTGCAGCCTCTGGCCCTTTGGTTTTCCCGTAGTTCGTACTACTATCCATGAAAGTTTGCGCAGGCCGCGCAAATTCTTCCAGGCGACCCTCACCCGGCCGGAGGCCACCCTCTCCCATCCGATGGGAGAGGGGCGGGGCGAGGGCGTCTTTCCATTTTCCAGTCTCCGTCCTCCATGCTCGACCTTGGTTGCGGCTACGCCGCGCTGCGTATTTCGTGGTTTCATCAACTTCGTTCGAAAGGGCTGAAAGTGGAACCAACACCGAATTTTGCCGGGGCCTGCCCGATACCGATCCAGCAATATCCGCGCGTGCTGCTCGCGCACGGCGGCGGCGGCAGGCTCATGCACCAACTCATCGGGAAAATGTTCGTCCCCGCCTTCCACAATTCGCTCCTGGAAGCGCAGCACGATTCGAGCGTATTCGAGCTTGCCGGCCAGCGGCTGGCGTTCACGACCGATTCTTATGTGGTGCATCCGCTGTTTTTCCCCGGCGGCGATGTCGGGTCCCTGGCCGTGCATGGCACCGTCAACGACCTGGCGATGAGCGGCGCGCGGCCCCTTTATCTCAGCGCCGGCTTCATCATCGAGGAAGGGCTGCCGATGGATACGCTCTGGAAAATTGTTTCTTCGATGCAGCACGCCGCCAAACACTCCGGCGTGCAGATCATTACGGGCGACACCAAGGTGGTCGACAAAGGCAAAGGCGACGGCCTGTTCATCAACACGGCGGGAATCGGCGTGGTGGAACATTCGTTGAAAATCGCCCCGCAAAGCGTCCGGCCCGGCGACGTGATTCTCGTGAACGGCGATCTGGGCCGGCATGGGATGGCGATCATGGCGGTCCGCGAAGGATTGGAATTCGAAAGCACGATCGAAAGCGATTCGGCGCCGGTGGCCGTGCTCGTGCTCGAATTGCTCCGTGCCGGGGTCGAAATCCGCTGTTTGCGCGATCTCACGCGCGGTGGGCTGGTCAGCGTGCTCAACGAAATTTCCGAAGCCGCCCGGCTCACCATTGCCGTCGAGGAGAGGTGGATCCCCGTGCGCGAGGACGTTCGCGCGGCCTGCGAGATTCTCGGCCTGGATCCCCTGCATGTGGCCTGCGAAGGAAGGTTCGCGGCTTTCGTTCCCGAGCGGGATGCGGACCGGGCCCTGGCGTTGATGCGGGCAAATCCCCTCGGGGCTGGCGCGAGCAGAATCGGAACCGTCACGGATCAGGTTTCAGCCAAAGTCCTGCTGAAGAGCGCGATCGGCACGCAACGGATCTTGGACATGGCCAGCGGCGAACAGTTGCCGCGGATTTGTTGAGCGAGCCATAACCACGCAGTCTTTGATTCCCATTGGTTCGTTCGCACCAAAGCAGGTGGGTTTGCACGCCTGCCCACCATGCGGCTGCATGAACTCATCCCGGTGTTGCGGATTTCGGTCGCCCAGGTCATTTTGATTTCCGGCATGGGCCTGCTGCTGCTCTCCTTGACGAACCGTTTCGGTTGGGCGGTAGGGAATTGGGGTCAGATGTGCCCCCCGATTTACATCAACGAATCCGGCAAGCGCGCGGACGCCAAAGAGCGCGCGCTGGTGGCCAGGCTGACCAAGCGCACGGCCGAGGAACTCACCGATTACCTGCGCGACGCAGGCATGGATGTTGCCCTCACGACGACCATTCAGGAACCGGGAGCACGGGTTGTCTCCGCTGATTTTGCCTTCTTCGCCGCTTCGAGCGCCTGCGCCTGTTTCCTGCCGACAGCGAAATAGTAAATCAACAAAGCCATGCCAACACCGATGAGAATCAGCGCGAACAGGGCAAACTTTAAGCCGACGGCGAAGTACAAGGCCACGAACAACGCAAGTCCGAGGAACGAGCAAATCAGGCCTCCCAGCAGCAGGTCGTGTGGCGACTTCCGCTTGCCGTCGGTGAAAAACTCTTCCGGCATAGGCGGCAGATCCATGCCCTTTTCGATAGCCGCCATGCGCTCCTGGTGATACAAGGCGAACATCTTTTCGCGTTTCCGATATTCCAGATAAATGGAGAGCATTCCGATGCCGATGCCCATGACAATGGCGACGATGGGAATGAAGACGCCGACTACCTTGACGATTACAGGTTCCATAAGTGTTTGTAAGTGACCGCGCTATTTTTCGCTTTTTCCCGAGGGCTTTTCCAGGCCCATATGGATCACTCTTTCCGACTCTGACCGGTGAGGAATTGTTTCAAAGATTTTTTGGCTGATACATTTGAAACTTTAAGACAGGATCGGAGGTATAAAGGAACGGCGGCTGAGACAGAGAACGAAAGCAGCAACAGCGAATGGATGACGACATCCGAGGCGGGCTCGCAGCGCGGCAGTACCGCGACGCGTTCGAATTGCTCGTCGAGCGTTATAAAGACAAGGTATTTCGGCTCGCTTTCAGCGTGTTGCATGATTCTGTGCAGGCCGAGGACTCAACCCAGGACGTGTTCGTGAAAATTTGGAAGGGCCTGCCTGGTTACCACGGCGGGGCATCGCTGTCCACGTGGATTTACACAATCACCCGCAATACGTGCCTTACGGAACTGAAAAAGCGCTCGGCGCGTGCCACGGTGTCACTGCACGCTCCGGAATTCGAGACAATGATGGAACGCATTCCAGCGCTACGAGCTCCCGATCACGAGCCGGGCACCGGGATGGACGTGCAGGCCATGTTGTCCAAACTGCCGGAAAAATACCGAGTGGTCCTGACTCTCTTTTACCTGGAGCAAAAATCCTATGAAGAAGTCGCGAGGATGCTGGGTGTCCCGTTGGGCACCGTGAAGACGAATCTTTTCCGGGCCAAGAAAGAGGTTTTGGCGTTGGCAACCCATGGCCCGAGGGCGGAATTCCACTCGCCGGCGCTGGAAAAAACAAGTTCCCGACGGGCTGCGCCTGTTTTGTCGGCTGCCGGCGGCACGTCATCGAGCGCATTGTCGCGGTCAACCTAGGAGGTATCCATGGCCTGTGAAGCATTTGAAATCCGAATCCTGGAATACGTTGAGAACACGCTGCCTTTGGTCGAGCGCGCCGCCATCGAGAATCACCTTGCGGATTGCGCGGCCTGCCAGGCTTTTGCCCGTGATCTCCGCCAAATCGACGCCGCACTGACGTCCGGCATCAAAGTTCCAGGGATGTCGGCCGAATTCAACCGCCGGCTTTGGCAAAGAATTCAAACCGGGATGCCGCGCCTCTCGGACGCGCAGCGGCGGGAACGTAAACAGGAACTGCAGACCGAGTTCGAAGCGGGCCGATCGCGTCTCCGGAAACGAATGTTTGAATTTGACAGCTTGCTGGACTTCCTGACTTACGCAGCGCTTGGCGGACTGGCGGGCTGGATTGCCGTCGAGTTGGCGCCGCCATTGGCGGTGGCGTTGACCGGATTGGTGTCGCAGAGTTTCAGCCAGACCATGCTGGTGTCGGGGATCGCGGGCGGCCTTGGCTTGTTCTTCGGTTTGTCCATTGTCTTTCGCCAGCGGTGCGCCACAGGGCGAGTGGTTTGAGGAGGTCCAGCCTCGGAGTCGGAACAGGCCGTGTCCCGGGCATCAACTGCCAACGCAGAGACGCACGGTCGCGGGAAAAAACTTGGGAATTGAAACGGGCGTCGGGTGAGTTACCGTAAGGGCAAATCAGGTCGTCAGAAGGCATCGACAACCTGACGCCAACTTCATGCGTCATATCGGTAATCTGCCCAGCGCGGCGCAAGCCCAACTCTTCCACGATTATCTGTACGCCCGGGGAATCGTGAATCAGATCGAACAGGAGACGGAGGCCTCGTGGATGATCTGGGTGGCGGAAGAAGAGCAATTGGAGAATGCGCGCGGATTGCTGGAACGGTTTCGCCGCGATCCCGCGGCGCCGGAGTTCGCCCGCAGAGCGGCGGACGCAGAGCAATTGCGGGCGAAGGAAGCGGCTGACAATGAGGCCTATCGCAAGCGCTTCTTCACGGGCCGCCGGCTTTTCCCGGGCACGCGCTCCTTCAGCGCCGGCGTTTTGACCTACTCTTTGATGACCGCGTGCATTGTGCTGGCTCTGATCTCCGATTTTGGCCGTGACGAGAACCGGTTGCGGTATCTGTTCATCAGCTTTCCCGAAGCCGGGGCCACCGGTTTTCTGCCTGAAATCCGCGCGGGCGAGGTGTGGCGCCTGTTCACTCCTGTTCTGATCCACTTCGGCCCCTGGCATTTGCTGTTCAACATGCTGTGGTTATTTCAGCTCGGGAGCATGATTGAGAGCAGACGAGGGAGCGTTCGGTTCGCGTTGCTCACAATCGCGCTTGCGATCGGATCGAATGTGGCACAGTACGCCGTCAGCGGCCCGGCATTCGGCGGCATGTCGGGAGTCATTTACGGCCTGTTCGGTTACGTTTGGCTACGGGGCAGGTTCGACCCTGGTTCAGGACTTTTTATCGACCGTCAGAACGTCGTGCTGATGATTGTGTGGTTTTTCGCGTGTTTTACGGGACGGATCGGCCCGATTGCAAACACGGCGCATGGCACCGGGCTGGTCCTGGGAATCGCCTGGGGCTATTTGTCCGCAGTGCTGGCCCGCCGCGGCTCCACGTAAGACTTCGCTACTCGACGCACTTTTTCCGAAACCGCTTCGGAACGGCCCCCTCGAGAAAGCCGCAGCACCAGTCACTCTCGAGCAGGCAATTCGAATAACGAATGAGCACGTCGGCGAGGAAAGCCAGAGTCATCTTTTATGACAGGCCGTGGTTGTGGGGCCGTACGAAACCGTTTCGTGCCACAACTCGAGAGATTGCTGCAACTTGTCCAGCCAGGGCAACGCGCGCTGTTCCAACGCATCCGACAACGCGGCGGGATCTTCGGAGCGAGAGGCCTCGTCCACCTCCTGAATCACGCAGCCGAGTTGTTGCAGTTGCCATTTCCGCAATTGCGCCAGCGAAGCGCGCCCATTATCGGGGCCGCAGATGGTGTCGGGCAACAAACTCAAGGTCAGCAGCGGTTCTTTAAGCGCCGTGGAGACGTTCCACCAAAGTTCGCGCCCGAACGCGCCATCATTGATCAACACCAGTTCCAACGTCGATTGCAGGCGCGCGCGAAGGGCGGTGGTCTGGTGAAGCGCTCCCCGGATGAGCTGGACCGGCACCTCGTTCAGACTCATGGTTTCAGCTTCCACGCGGACAAACTCGTCCAGAGGCGTCCCGGGCTGGGCAAGATTCACCGGCTCCCCGTCCACACTCAGCCAGCACAGAAGCCGTTGGTGCCGCAAAGCCAGACACTCCAGATAGGAAAGAATCGCGATGAAAGAGCGCCTCTCGGACGGCATTTCGATCGCGACACCATCAAGTTTTACTTCCAGTTCGCCGGGCAAAGAATCGAATGAAGCCATAACGCCCCACTCGGCCCGCAGAAACCATGCCCCCGTTTCAGAAATCCGAAGTAGTACGTAGGAGCGAAAGCAAACACATCCTGCCCCGGTTCAGACCAGGCAGCCGGTCACTTCGCGAAAACGAAGCCAAGTTCAGCCGCTGCCGGCCACGTGATCCCCGCTCGTCAGCCGTCAGCGGGAATGACGTTGTCTTGCCGCAGACCGGGTGTCAGGCAACTCGCCGAAATCGTTATCCGGCGGCGAATGTGTCCATACCACGGACGGAGATGTCCCGGTTAAAGGCAGTCGCTCAATGTCGCTGGAACCTCAGTTGCATGAAACGCTGCGTCGCGTCCGGATGCGCCGCAGCAAGTCCCGGTCACGTTCACGGTTCCAGGGCGCACCGGCCCCACCATCAAAGCTTTTCATAACCCTCGTGGCGGCTTTCGTGGGAAAGCCGCCCCTGTCAGCGGCGGTTTGACAACCGGCGCCACGAGCTGGTTTATGGCCCCGGGGCCGGTCCTCCGGGAACCGGCGGCTGGCGACGAGCTGCATTTTGTTGAACGAACGCCCGGTCGCGGGTACGCTCGCCCCATTCTTGTCGGGCTTGGGCAACCGCATCTCAAAAGATGGCCGCTGTCCCGAGACGCGACAAGCGCCGGGCGCCGGCAAAATCTCCAGGTCCGAACCGACATTGTATCAGGAAGCTATGCTCGAACGAATCTTTCGCCTCTCGGAAAATCAAACGACGGTTCGCACGGAAGCGCTGGCCGGCGTGACGACGTTTTTGACGATGGCTTACATCATCTTCGTCCAACCGGCGGTGCTCTCCGGGAAAATGTTCGGCCTGCAAACCGGGATGGATTTTGGAGCGGTCATGGTGGCCACCTGCCTTTCGGCTGCCGTGGCCACGGCAATCATGGCGCTCTACGGGCGCTATCCCATCGCCCAGGCTCCGGGCATGGGGGAGAACTTTTTCTTCGTTTTCTCGGCGATCCCGGCGGCGAGGGCGGCGGGGTTCGCCAACGCCTGGGAGGTCGCGCTGGGAATGGTGTTCGTCTCCGGGGTGCTGTTCCTGATCCTTTCGCTCGTCGGCCTGCGCGAACTGATCTTCAATGCCGTGAGCCCCAGCCTGAAAAACGCCATCGCGGCGGGCATCGGCGTGTACATCGCGTTCATCGGGCTGCAGGACACCGGGTTGATTGTGAAGGACCCCGGCACGGCGGTGAAGTTGAACGCGCACTTGACCTCGCCCGACGTGATCATTTTCTTCGTGGCTCTGCTGGTCACGGCCGCCCTGCACGCTCGCAAAGTGCGGGGCTCCATGTTGTGGGGCATCATCGTCGCCACCGCCCTGACCGCGGCGTTCAAGCTCGCGCTGCCGCATTTGCCCGAAGCCGCTTCGGCGTCGCCGGCAGTGGCTGAATCCATGCTCGTGCAGCGGTTTGAGTTCGCCAAAGGCCTGGTCGCGGCGCCGCCGTCGCTCGCGCCCACCTTCTTTCATTTCAATGTGGCTCACGCGCTTTCGGCGAAAATGCTGCCGTTTGTTTTCGTGTTCCTGTTCATGCTCACATTCGACGCCATCGGGACTTTGATCGGCGTGTGCGAGCAGGCGGGATTCATGAAGGACAACCGCCTGCCGCGCGCCCGGCAGGCCATGGTTTCCGATGCCGTGGGCACCGTAGTCGGGGCGGGCCTCGGCACGAGCACGGTGACCAGCTTCATCGAAAGCGCGGCGGGTGTCGAACAGGGCGGCCGCACCGGGCTTACCGGCCTGGTGGTGGCCGCGTTATTTCTGCTGGCCCTGTTTTTCAGTCCGCTGATCGCGATGGTCGGCAGTTATCCGCCGATTACCGCGCCGGCGCTGGTGGTTGTGGGGGCGATGATGATGCAGAACGTGACCAGGATTGAGTGGAAAGATTACACCGAGTCCGTGCCGGCGTTCCTGACTTTGACCGGCATCCCGCTGTTCTACTCGATCGCGGACGGCCTGGCGCTGGGCTTCATTGCGTATCCGATCATCAAACTGCTTGCCGGCCGCGGCCGCGAAATCGGCTGGCTCGCCTATCTGCTGGCGCTGGTGCTGCTGGCTTACTTCATTTTAGTGCGGAGCAGGATGGGATAGGCAAATTGCGAGGACGAGGGCGGCGACCAGGACGATTTTGACCGCGGCCAGGCCGCGCCGTCTCCGTCGGTGGTTCTTCTCTGCCCGCCCGGTTGCGGCCATAAAGTGCTGGAACAAGACGCCGCTTTGGCATATTCACCAGGAATCACCCGGGAGCTCCCGGGTGCCCGGGGCTTTTATGAATGCAAATGTCCTTTGTTCCGTGCTGACCGCCGGTCTTCTGGCCGGTTTTGATGCGACGCCCAATTCCGCCGCCGCAAGCAGCGGCGACTCTGCGTTCACGAGACTGGCGGACGAGTTTATCGCCGGCTATCTGGCGTGGCGGCCCCTCACCGCCACCATGCTTGGCCGGCATGAATACGACGGCAAGATCACCGACTACAGCCGCGCGTCGATCGAGGGCGAGCTGGCGCGCCTGAAGAAGTTCGAAAAACAACTGGCCGCGCTGGATCCGAACTCGCTCGGCCGTGAAGCACAATACGACCGGCAAATCCTGCTCGCGGGCATTCGCACCGAGTTGTTCCATTTTCAGGACATGGCCGTGTACAGCCGCAATCCGATGACCTACGCGGGCGCGCTCGACCTGAATATCTACGCCAAGAGAAACTTCGCCCCCGCGGAACAACGGCTGCGCTCCGTCGTCGACATTGAGAAAGAAACCCCGCGTATTCTTGCCGCCGCTCGGGTCAACCTGGATTCATCGCTGCCCCGGCCCTACGTCGAAACCGCCATCGAGATGGCCAAGGGCGCAGCCGGGTTCCTCGCCAAGGATTTGGCGGACGCCTTCAAAGATGTGAGCGGGGAAGACCTGCGGAAGGATTTCGCCGCGGCCAACGGGAAGGCGGCGTCGGAGCTGCGGGATTTCGCCCTGTGGCTGGAGCGGGAGAAATTGCCTGCCGCGAACGCCCCGTATGCGTTAGGCCGGGAGAGTTTTCAAAAGATGCTCAGCGAAACGGAGCTGATCGACTGGCCGGCCGAGCAGCTCCTGAAGCTGGGGCTTCAGGAACTTCAACGGGAACAGAATGTCTTTGCCGACACGGCGCGGCTGATTGATCCCGACAAAAAGCCAATCGAGGTTTTCAAGGAAATCCAGCGCGATCATCCCACCGAGCAAAGCCTGATTCCGGACACCCGGAGAGACCTGGAAATGATCCGGCAATTCGTCATCGACCACAACATCATCACCATTCCATCGAACGTGCGCTCGGAAGTGGAAGAAACCCCGCGGTATTTGCGCGCGACCAGCTTCGCGTCGATGGATACGCCCGGGCCGTTCGAGACCAGGGCGACGCAAGCGTATTATTACGTGACGCCGGTCGAGCCCGACTGGACTCCGCAACAGAAGAACGAATGGCTGACCGCATTCAATTACTACACCACGGATGTCGTTTCCATCCATGAAGTTTATCCGGGGCACTATGTGCAATTCCTCTGGCTGAACGCCTCGAATCCCTCCACCACAGCAAAGATTTTCAACAGCTACGCGTTCGTCGAAGGCTGGGCGCATTACAGCGAACAAATGATGCTCGATGAGGGCTTCGGCCGCGCCGCCGGGCCAAGACCCAGCCCCGCGGAAATGACTCGCGCCGCGAAATACCGACTGGCGCAGTCCGACGAAGCGCTGCTGAGAATCTGCCGGCTGTGCGTCGCTATTCAGACTCACTGTGAGCGCATGTCTTTGGAGGACGCGACCCGGTTTTTCGAGCAGAACTGTTATTACGAACACCAGACGGCGTACGAGGAAGCCCGCCGCGGCACGTTTGATCCGCAATACCTGCTTTACACGCTGGGCAAACTGGAGATTCTGAAACTCAGAAGCGACTTCAGGAAGCAGGAAGCAAAGGAATTCTCACTGGAACGCTTCCACAACGAGTTGCTCCAGCACGGCGCGCCGCCCATCCGCCTGCTGCGCGAACGGATGTTGAAGGATCCAAAATCGTGGGATGCGATTTTTTGAAATCGCTGGCTTGCGAGCACGCTCGCCCCACCGCGTCGGAGTCAAACATGCCGGAACTTATTTCTGCTCGATTCGCGCGAGATGCTCCGCGAAGTTCTCCACGAAAAATCGCCTGCCTTTCTGAACCACGTGGTGCCCCTCGGCCGAGAGCTTGCGTTTCAATGCCGCCGCGCCGCCCGGATACTTCGGATTCACTTCGCCTCCAGTCTTGAGAGTTCGCCAATATGGCGTGGTGTTCTTTTTGCCCTCCGCTTCGGCTTCAGCCGCGGCGTGCGCCGCAATCCACGCGAAGATGCCGGTCGTTATGGGGCAGGCGATCGTGGCGCCGTGGCGGCCCGCGAGCACCTTGCGGAGTTCGTCGATCGTGGTGAGTCGGCCACGGGGCACGCGGCGCATGAGCTCATCCACCTCCATAGGCGCGGGAATGACAAACGTGCCGGCGCCCCAGCGTTTGCTCCGGGTCTCGTCGATCGGAAAGACTTTGGGGAAGCCCTTGTTGTCCGCGAGCTTCTCCCGCCAGGTTTTCTTCTTCGCACTCATGAGCACCTCTCCATCTGATTTGGCGTGGATGACACTAACCCGTTAACGGCAACTGAATTTCCGTCAAATAACGCTTTGGGTTTCCTTTGAAAATGACTCCCGGCCCTTTGAGGTACACTTCCCGGGTTGGAAGCACAATCCCCATCTTCATTTCGTTCGCGTGCTGCAGGATTTTTGCGTAGCTCCGGCCCAATTGTTCGTAAGGTCCGCGATGCATCAGCGACAGGATTCGACCGCCCGGCAACTCGCGGATGGAAATGCCGTCCGCGGCAATTTGCTTCCGGATGGGAAAGCATGCCTCGAGATCCGCGTCATCCTCGCGATACTCCCCGTCGTAGTACAGGCAAAATGGTTTGCCACAGATGTGGCGTCCGATCTCCCTGCCGAGCCGCGAAAAGCCCCTGCCGCAATCACTGTACTTGCCTTTCATGCGAATGCCCGCCATGAGCACCGGTTCCAGCACTTTCTCCTCCACACCGAAACGGCTGCCGGCCAGCAATTGTTTCGCCTCCCTTTCTCTCGAGATGATTTCGGTCAGCGACCGGACGATGTCACGGTCCTCGTGAATGCGCTGCTGCAGAAACTGCTTCTGCTTTTCGAGATAATTCAAAATGTCGGCTTCGTCCTCGCATCCACCAAGCACGGCGGCGATGTCGTCGATGGAGAATTCCATCTGCCGCAGCCGCATGATGACGCGGGCTTTCTCTATTTTGCCGGGTTCGTAGAAACGGTAGCCGGAAGCTTCATCCACCGAACTGGGCAGCAGGATGCCCTTTTCGTGATAAAAGCGCAGGGTCTTTATCGACAGACCTGTGGCTTTCGAGAACTCACCGATGCTGAGCTGGATTTTCATAATGCAATCGGTTTGCACCCTCCCGCGAGGGGAGAGTCAAGAGCTATTTGAGCGTCGCCGCCCACTTGTCCCAGACCGGCTTGAAGGTGAGGCAAGATCCGCCTCCGCACCTTTGCCCAGGCCGGTCTGTTTGCCTGCGCTTGCGGTGCATCGCATAACACAAACCGCGAAGCGGCGCGAGTGAACCGGTTTTCATTATGGCGTGGAGCCGCCGCCCGGGGCCGGCGGAGCCGATGAATGCGGCCGGGAATTGTCGCCGGGCACGGGCGCCGACAGCACGTTGGTGGAGGCTTCGCGATAGGGAGATGCCGCCTGGTAAAGGCGCAGCCGCTGCTGCATGTCCCGCTCCCAGTCTCGCACCCCTGCCGCCTGCGCCAGTTCGATCGCTCTGCGAAGCGTGTTTTGAGCATCGTGGAAACGGCCCGCCTCGGCGTAGGCCATGGCCAAGGTGTCGAGCACCAGCGGCTGGGCGCCGTTGCTGAGCGTGTTGGCTCTTTCCGCCAGCTTCACCGCTTCCACACCGTTGCGCACCGCCGGGTCCGGATCGGTCGCCAGCACCCGCGCCGCGTAAGTGGCAGTGTGAAAGTCATCCGGGTCCCGGCGTAACGATTCCTGAAACGCAAGGACGGCTTTGGCGCTCTGACCGTGGCGCAGCCACGCCTTCCCCATAAGATAATGCGGGAGCGGGTCGTCCGGCTTGAGACGAGCGGCCTCGGTGTATTCCCGCATGCCGTCCTCGAAACGGCCCAGTTGGATCAGCAAAGTTCCAAGGTTATCATGCGCCAGCGGCGCCTCCGGCCTCAGGCGCAACGCTTCGCGGTATTGAGCCATGGCCTCGTCCTTCCTGCCCATTTTGTCCAGCAGGTTCCCGAGGTTGTTGTGCGCTTCCACGCTCGCGGGATCCAGGCGCAACGCGTCCCGGTAGTAATTCAGCGCTTCGTCCAGCGGCCGGCGCATTTCAAAAATCTGAGCCAGGAGAAGGTACGTGCGGACCCGATAATCCCGTTCGACGGCGGTTTCGACAAAAGGCGATTCCTCGAGGCGCGCGGCTTTGGCAAACTCAACCGAGGCCTCATCATAACGGCGCTGCCGTGCGTAGGTCGTGCTGAGAACGACGTGAGCGAAGGTGTTGTTGCTGGTCACCGCCAGGGTGCGTTTCAAGAGCAATTCGGTATTCCGCCAGTAGCGCAGTTGAATTTCGGTGGCCGCAATGCAGCCGGCGAGAACCAGGCCCGCGGCCGCGGAGAGTTGTGCCGGCGTCAGAGGCACGCGCGCGGCGAAGTCCCTGACGCCGTACGCCACGGCCACGAAGACCCCGACGAGCGGGAGATAGGTGTAGCGGTCGGCAATGGCCTGCGGTCCCACCTGCACCAGCCCGATGGCCGGCACCAGCGTTCCCACGAACCAGAACCAGCCCGTGAAGAAGCAAGGGCGACGCCGTCGTGCCCGCCACGCGACCACGGACAGGCTGAGGAGGAATGCCGTGGCGGCCAGCACCTCCCAGAGCGGCCATTTCCTCGGCAAGGGATACATGAGGGCCAGGTCGGTCGGCCAGATCGCCTTTTTCAGGTAGCGGACGTACGACACGGCGGCGTTGCTGAAACGCAGGCCGACCGGATACATCCTGACCGGAACAACCGCGTTCTGGCGTTGGGCCAGAAAAGTGACGACGCAGGAGGCGGCGGTCAACAGGAAGAACGGCCATTTTTCCAGGATCAGGCGTAGCGAGGTGGCGGCGCAGGAGGGCCGGGGAGCCAGGGGCTGCTGGACCGGGGCGTTGCACGCCGAATCTGCGGTCCGCCGCAACGGCCACCAATCCAGGAGCAGGAACACGAATGGCAGGGTGACCAGCATGGGTTTGGCCAGCAGCCCCAGCGCGAAGAACAGCACCGCAGCTCCATAGTGGCGCGACATCAGACACCTGACACCGGAGGGCTGGCGTCCGGTGTGCTCCTGCGCGAACCGCGCGTAAAATATCAGCGCGAGCAACCCCAAAAGTGTGCTCAACACGTCCTTTCGCTCTGCAATCCAGGCGACGCTTTCCACGTGGAGCGGATGCCAGGCAAACAGGGCGGCGACAAACGCGGCGGCCCACAAGGCCCGGGTCGTCCGGAGCCAAAACAGGAATAGCAGCACCGTGTTGGCCGTGTGAAGCAACAGGTTGACGCAATGCTGCGCCCCGGCATTCAGGCCAAACAACTGGCAGTCGAGCATGTGCGAGAGCCAGGTAAGCGGATGCCAGTTGCTGCCGGTCATCGTCGTGAAAGCCCACTTGAGTCCCGCCCAGCTCAGGCCGGCCCGGACCATTTGGTTTTCCGAGACGTAAGCGAGATCGTCCAGGTCAATGAAGTCATGAAAACACGCGGGCAGATAAACCAAAAAAGTGACGAACGTGAGTACCAACGCCACCTGTCGTGCGCGATCGCGATTCAACTCGGAGAATCCAGAGTTCATTGATCTGTCAGCGCCCGGCGCCCGCAACCCGCTCTGCATCAGCCCGGCAGGAACGCGCTGCGCCTCAGCCCGGACGCGGGGCGGCGGGTCCCCGCGCCGACAATAGCGTCGGGGCCACCCACTTTGGGGCAAGCGGTTTACACCCGCAAGCCTCGACTCCCGGCTTAGCCCTTATTACCGGGGCCACCGACGTTCTTTCGGAGCCGGCGGGTCGGACGACAACATTCTGGTGCCAGCAATCAATCCGCGTATAATCCCGCGATGCGCTTCAAATATCTCAGGCTGCTTTGCCCGGCTGTCGTCGTCTTTGTTGCTGCCAGCGTGTGCCCCGCACAGCAGATCGTCGTCACGCCCGACCATGCCAACGGGGTGTACCAGGTCGGCGACACCGTCCGTTGGCAGCTCGAATGGAAGGGTGAAACCAATCCGCCGCCGGTTCATTACGCGCTCAAAAGAGGCGGGCTCACGGAGGTCGGGAGCGGAGACTTGAACTTCAGCAATCACGTCGCCGAACTGGACACTCGATTCGATGCGCCCGGCACCATGCTGGTCGAAGTGAAATGGAAAGCGCGCAAAGGAAAGGAGCGCCGCGCGTTGGCCGGGGCGGTCGCCGCGCCGGATCGCATCGCTCTTTCGGCGCCCCGGCCGGCGGATTTCGACACCTTCTGGAAAGCGAAACTGGCGGAGCTCCACGAGGTGCCCGCCAGCCCGAAGCTCGAGCCTGCGGACATCGGGAAGACCAACATCGTCTATTGGAAGATCACGATGGACAATATTCACGGAACGCACATCGAAGGCCAGCTCGCCCGGCCGGCGCAAGGCGAGAAGTTCCCGGCCCTCTTGATCGTGCAGTGGGCGGGCGTTTACCCGCTGCAAAAGAGCTGGGTGACCGACCGCGCCGCAGAGGGCTGGCTGGCGCTGGACATCGAGGCGCATGATCTGCCGATCGACAAGCCGGAAGCGTTCTACAAAGAGGAGTTCAGCGGGCCGCTGAAAGATTACTGGTCGATCGGCAATGACGACCGCGACACCAGCTATTTCCTGAGGATGTATCTCTCCTGCTATCGTGCCGTGGAGTATTTGACCGAACGAAAGGATTGGGATGGCAGGACGCTGGTGGCGATGGGCGGCAGCCAGGGCGGCATGCAGGCCCTGATGACGGCCGGATTGCATCCGCAGAACATCACCGCCGCCCTGGCGATCGTGCCGGCGGGCTGCGACATGCTGGGTCCGGAGGCCGGACGCGCCCCGGGTTGGCCGCATTGGTACTCCAACACCGAGGGCGGCAAAAACCCCGAAAAAGTGCACGCGGCCAGCAGGTATTACGACGTGGCAAACTTCACGCCGCGAATCCGATGTCCGGTGCTCGTCGGCCTCGGTCTGATCGACGAAACCTGTCCGCCGGCAGGCATTCTGGCGGCGGTGGACGAAATCTCTTCGCCCAAGGAAGTGATTATCCTGCCCCAGGCCGGCCATCAGGATGAGCACAACACGCATGGCGCCTACGACCGGCGCTGCTACGGCGTCTGGCTCCCGGCGCTGCGCCAGGGCAAACCTGTTCCCGTGCCGCAATAGCCGCAGCGCGACGGAGCCCCAACCAAAGCGACCGCGCACCGTCCCGGCGCGCAGCGGCTCCGGACACCGCCCGCGGCCGGATCTTCTAGAAACCTCGACTTGCGAGGGCGCAGCGAGCGGGGACCGGTCACGCTCCGAATTTGGCAACGGCCTTTCAGGCTGGCGCAGCTCTTACTGCCTCGTCAGACGCAGCATCAAAACATCGTGCGCCGGCACGTCCGCATTCAACGCCTGGCTCGTCGTGCTTAGATCTTTGTTCGCCCACAGGTCGCGCACGCGGTACACCATGCTGTCAAATCGGGCGTCCCGCTTCGAGAGATCGTCGGAAACAGATTCCTTCCTCCAGTCAAACACGACCTTTTGCAGCCTGGCGTTGCGGTTGAGCACGCACATGGCCCAGTCCCCTTCAGCCAGGGGTTTAAACCAGATTTCAATTCCTTCTTTTGTCAGATACGGGAACCCCTGAATACCGAGGGTGTCCTGGTCAACGGCGATGGCTTCCTTATTGATCAGGATTGCCAGGGTTTCCTTGGGAATTTTGGCAAGATCGTTTCCGGCGATCAACGGGGCTGCCAGCATGCACCACATCGAGAAATGTGCCCGGTCCTCATTGACAGCCATGCCGTTTCCGACCTCCAGCATATCCGGATCGTTCCAGTGTCCCGGACCGGCGTACTGCCGCAACTCTTTCTGCATATCGAGGATTGGCATCACCCCCCACGAATACCACGTGCCGTGGTCCTCCTTGCAGTCGAAACAGCAATGGATGTCCCCCGTCGTGCGCCACAGGTGCCCCACCTTTTTTCCCCACGTCCAGGGGTGGCTGTTGCCCCATTCGCACATGCTGAACACCATGGGCCGACCCGCAGCATACAGCGCATCCCGCATCGTCAGGTATGCCCCTTCCGCGTTCAAAGCCTCGGTTTCGCACCAGTCGTATTTCAGATAATCAATCCCCCACTCGGCATACGTCATCGCATCCTGATACTCGTGCCCGCGACTCCCCGGCTTGCCGGCGCACGTCTTGGAACCGGCGTCCGAGTAGATTCCCAGCTTCAATCCCTTCGCATGGACGTAGTCCGCCAGCGCTTTGATCCCGGAAGGAAATCGCTTCGGATCAGGGTGGATGAACCCCTGGTTGTCGCGCTGTCCCTGCCACGAGTCGTCAATGTTGACGTACTGGTATCCGGCATCCTTCATGCCCGAAAAAACCACTGCGTCAGCGGTCAGCCGGATCAGGTCCTCGCTCACATCGGAGCCAAACTTGTTCCAACTGTTCCAGCCCATGGGCGGAGTCAGGGCAAGTTGATCGAACTTCTGGGCATACCCGGCAATACCTGTCATGCAGGTGACGAAAAGGAGAATTCGCTTCATGGTTCTTTCACTGGTTTGATGGTCTAGAGGTGGAGCACCGCTCATCGTCGTGCGCGAAAGACGGCGTTCCCAGTCGGGACTGTCCGGCGGAATATCGCGGCGAGGCATGGCCGAAGCCTAATCACCGCGCGGCGCGGCTACAACTTTTTCCCGCAACCGGGGCGGAACGCCGCCGCGGCGCGAAGGGCCGGGCGGAGTCCGGTTTCAAGGAGCCGCGCGCATCAAAGCGGGGTCCCGAAAAGGCAACCCTGACTGGTAAAGCCCGAGCCGCGCCTGGAAAGCACTCCTCTGGGCGGCGTTGGTCTGAGCGGTGGCCAACTCCAGCGCGCGCCGGGCTGTGTCAACCGCTTCGGGAAATCGCCCCGCCTCGGCATAGGCCGCCGCCAGCGTCGCGAGAATCGATGGACTTGTTCCGCCGGAAAGCTGCTCCGCCTGTTTTGCCAGCTCGACCGCCCGCGTGCCGTTGCGGATCGATGGCTCGGGACAGGTCGCCAGGACCCACGCCAGATCGTTGTAGAGATCCGCCGGGGCAGGCTGCGCCTCGAGCGCGGCCTCGAAGTGCGCGGTTGCTTCGCGCGCCTTTCCTTGTTGAAGATAAACCCGGGCAAGGTTGACGTGGACCGCTGCCAGCGTGGGATCGATTCGCACCGCCTGTCGGAAATGCGCGATTGCTTCGTCCACCAATCCCTTCTGGAGCAGCGCTCGGCCGAGCTCTGTATGCGCCATTACGTTCTTCGGGTCCTTGAGCAGAACCTTCTGGAAACAGGCCGCGGCTTCATCCGCGCGGCCTTTTCGCCGAAGGGCAACGCCGAGATTGTTGAGAGCCGTGATGCCGTCAGGCTGGAGAGTCGCGGCTTTCCGGAAATGCGCGATCGCTTCATCCACGTTTCCCTTTTGCAGGAGCGCCTCGCCCAGGTTGTTCTGAGGCTCCGCGTGGCCCGGTCGGATTTGCACCGCCCTCCGGAAATGAACGATGGCCTCGTCCCACTGCCCGCGGCGGTAGAGAGAGAGTCCGAGATTGTTGTGGGCCATGAACGCGTCCGGATTCAGGCTCAGAGTCGTCCTCCAGAGAGTCTCACTATCGGTGTACATCCTGCCTTGACGCCACGTCATAATGGCCAGGACAGACAGCGCCATTACCGCAAAACCGGGGAGCACGGCAGATGCCCGGAGGCGCTCGAAGACGCGCGCCACGAGAGCCGCCGCCAACGCGATCAACCCCAGGCTCGAGAGGTACACCCAATGGTCGCAAACGAACGAATAGCGCATAAAATAAGCGTTCATAAACCCCAGCACGGGGAAAAGCGTGCCGACAAAAAAGAACGCGGCGGTCGCCGGCCCACGGCCAATCCTCGCGCGCGCGAACCACAGAATCAGCAGGGCCCCGATTGCGGCGACGGGGTAGATCCATTGCCCGAGTGACGCCGCGTCGAGGTGCCAGCGCGGGTAAACGAAGCAGAGATTGGCGGGCCAAATCAGTTTGCCGCAATAAAACCATGGCGCCCGGCCCGCGATCAGGCAGCGCTCGGGGAACGATAAAGCCCAGTCAGGTCCTTTGGCGCCGACATGATTTTTCTCGAGCCACGCCGTGACCAGCCCCAGACCGAGGGTCAGTGCGAAGAACGGCGCAGCCGGGAGCACATCCGACCGCCACCGGATGCGCCCACGTTTCCACCAGCACAGGAGCAGAATCACCGCCGGCAGCGAAAACGCCGTAGCCTTCGCCAGTAATGCCGCCAGGAACAGGAGAAAAGCAACCGCGTAACTGGCGCGCGGATGCCCTCGCGATCCGGCGGGGACTGAAGCCGTGCCGTTGTCTCCTTCTTCCCTCCAGAAACCGGTGAACCGGCCGTAAGCCAGCAATGCCCCGAGGTAAAACACAAGCGACAACACATTCTTGCGTTCGGTGATCCAGCCGGCCGACTCCACCATCAAGGGATGAAGCGCAAATATAGCCCCGGCCAGCCCGGCGCCCGGCACCTCGAGCCGCCGCAACAGTCTCCAGAAAAGCAGCGCGGCGAACGCGTGGAGAAGAACGTTCTCGACGTGGCAAGGCAGGGCGCGGAAACCCCAGAGCTGATAATCAAGCCAGAAGGAGGTGCCCGCCAGCGGATAATATTGCTGCAACGCGGTGGGCTTGCTCCACATCGAGAGCAAACCTGAGAAATTCCACAGCAGTCCGGATATGTCCGAAGTCCACGCGTCATCGTCCCAGAGGAATTGTCCTCTCATGGCCGGCAGATACGCAACGAGGGTGACGGCCACCAGCGTCAGAGCCCACAGCCAGGGCCGGTGGAACGCAGAGGCGACGAATCCCCGGGTTCCCCTGGCTCGATCGCGCGAAAGCTCCTCCTCCTGCCCTGTGCCTGATTCCGACAGAAGTTCCGCGCGCTCCTCGCCGGTCCCGGGCAACTGCCTTGACGAAGACGTTCTCGTGCCCGCTTGACTGGATCGAGGCGCCTTTTGATGCTTCACACGGGCCGAACCTAAAACAAATCGCGGGTTGATTCAATCGCTTGGGCGGGAGGGCGCCGGGGGCCGGACCTTGAAGTATTTGTCGGCGAACTTGAGAAAGGCGCCCCAGTCGGCGGGCGTGGCCAGGTGGCCGCCCGCGTGCTCCTTGAAAGCCAGTTCTCCGGAATCCAACACCACATCAAGGCCCGGCATGTTGGTGGTGCCCAAATCCTTTTTGCCCAACAGATGATAGACCGGACCCGCAGCCACCTCGGCGAGAAACTCCCCGTGCGGATCGGACCATTGGTCGGTGCTGCCGCCGGTGATGAACACCGGACGCGGCGCAATGAGGGCAATCAACTCGTGCGCATCCACCGGCAGTTCGTTCCAGTGACCGGCATACTTGCGAAAATTCCACGCAAACTGGTAACCCAGGTAATCGCCTGCCATGTTGTCTACGGTCTCGCCCCAGTCGCGGCGCGAGAGCGAGGCGCCCATTTCACCGGGGCAACTGGCATAAACCATCGCGAACCGCTGATCCAGAGCGGCGGCCCAGAGCACCGTCTTCCCCCAGCGCGAGTGTCCCTGGATGGCCACCTGCCGGGCGTCAACGCTGCCGTCCCTCTCCAAGTAGTCCATGACGCGGCTCAAACCCCAGGCCCACGCGCTGAGCACGCCCCACTGGTCGGCCGCGGGCCGGGTTTGGCCGGGGGCGAGGGTCATCCCGATGACGCCGCCGGTGAAGTTGTTCCGGTCCGGCTGAATGCTGTTGACATCCACGTTGGCGTGTCCCCAGCCGCGGGCGATGATATTTGAAATGGGAGCGCCGCCACCGAAGCCGCCGGGGCCAACAACGGCGATGACCGGTACCGGCCCGCCGGCGTTCACCGGCGTGCACAGGGTAAAGTGGATGCTGGGCTTGTCACCCGCGCCAATATGCCCCACCACATGTTTCATCACCGCCGTTCCATCAAGTGCCGATCGATCTGTCTGGGTCACTTCGAATTTCACCCCCGGCGCGTTATCGGGAATGCGACCGTAAATCTCGCTCAAGTAAGCGTTGAGAATTTCCGGACGCCGCTTTTTGAACCACGTGTCCGCATCCTTCACCGGCTCGCCGTTGGTCAGCATCAGGGGATCGGGCAGCGCGTAACCGCCGGCTTTGGCTTCATCGTAATTCGACCAGCGCCCCGTGGCTGCCCGGACATAAAGGTTGCCGGCCGCATCGTACCAGTTGTTCGTGTTGCCGGGTCTTCGGGTCAGACCCGGCGGTCTGGCCGGATCGTCAGCCGGAGGCGGCAACGGGCGGGTCACCGCTGCGGTTGAGAGGGTCGTTGAAGTTGTGTCCGCCGCGTGGGAAAGAGCGCCGGCTGCCGCCCACACACCCACAAGGCTCACGAGTAATCGATCCGGTTTGAACACGCGCATGGTTGCCTTTCAGACGATAAAGTCCGCCGATCCAGTAATCGAACTGGTCCAACGTTCATCTCGATCTGCCGGCCATCGCCGTTGAGTGTCCCCCTGGCGCGGCCTGGTCGTCAAGGCGCTTGAGACCAATCGCGAAGCGGGGAGCCGTCCCGGTACAGTCTGATCTCCCGCTGCAGGGCATCGATTGTGGCCGCGTTGCCCTGGCGGGTGGCCAGGTCGAGGGCCTGCCCGGCCGCTTCCAGGGCTTCGGGAAATCGCCCGGCTTCGGCATAGGCCGCCGCCAGCGTCCGCAAAATCGTCAGGTTCGCCCCGCCGGACAGCCGTTTCGCCCGTTGCGCCAATTCGACCGCTCGGGCGCCGTTCCGGATGGGTGCCCGGGGACAGGTCGCCAGGACCCATGCAAGGTTGTTGAAGGCAGGGACAAACTCCGGGTTCAGTTCGAGCGCCTTCTGGTAATGGTCAATGGCGGCTTCCACCTGCCCCTTCTGAAGAAGCGCATACCCGAGGTCGGTGTGAGTCTCTGCCAGGTCGGGATCGGTTTCGAGCGCATTCCGGAAATGCGTGATGGCCTCGTCGACATTTCCCGCCTGCAGGAGAGCAAGGGCGAGGTCGTTCTGGGCGCTTGGATACGCGGGATGAAGTTTCACCGCCTGCCGAAAGTATGAAATGGCCTTGGCCAATTGCCCTTTGTGGAGAAACGCGGAGCCGAGGCCGGTCCAGGCGGGTGAGTAGTCAGGCTGCATTTCAACGGCCCTTTGACAATGCGCAATCGTCTCGTCCAGCCGTCCTTCGTTAAATAGAACGCTGCCGAGATTGGTTTCCGCCAGCGCATTGCCGGAGGTGCAGGCCACAGCGTGAGCCCACAGCGATTCGCTGTCGTGCCAGTAGCTGGTTTGAGCCCTGGCACACAGGATCAAAGCAGCGAGGATGCCGGCGGCGCCGACGCCAAGAACCCAAGCGCGGCAGCGCCACGAAGCGGTTAACTCGACTGCCATCCAGGTCAAAAGGAGATACAGACCGATCTGCGGCAAATAGGTGTAGCGATCGGCGTGGGCCTGCATTCCCGCCTGGACCAGTCCGATCACCGGCACGAGCATCCCCAAATACCACAGCCAGCCGACAAGAAAGTAAGGACGGTTTTTCCTCCGGAAGAAAGCTGCCATCGTCACGGAAACCAGCAACAGAAATGCCAAGGCAGTTTTCCCGGGCGGCAAACCGTGGGCTGGAAAGGGATAGAAAACAGCCAGGTTCTTCGGGTAAACCATTTGTGTCAAATACACGGCGCAGGACACCAGGGCATTGCTGATCCGCAAAAAGAAAGAAACCGCTTCAATCGGCCGGATTGCCCGGTGCTGGACCAGAAAAGTCACTGCGCACGCCGCCGCGGAAAGCACGAAGAGCGGTATTTTCTCGACGATCAGGTTCCGGGGAATCAACCAGCGGCTCGCGGTGGCCTGCCCGAACCGACGCAACGGCCAGTAGTCCAACAGCAGCAGGACGAATGGCAACGTCACCAGCATGGGCTTGCACAGGAGCCCGAGAGCGAACAGGAACACCACCATCCCATAACGAATGAGCGACGGTGGACGCCGACTGTAGCGAACGTAAGCCCAAAGTGTCAGCACGAAGAACAGACCGCTCAGCACGTCTTTCCGCTCCGCCACCCAGGCCACGGACTCGACCCGCAATGGATGGATGGCAAACACTGCGGCTACAAACGCGCTTGGCCAAAGAGCCGCCGTCATCCGTCGCACAACCAGGAACAAGAAGATTGCTGCCGCCGCATGCAGCAGGACATTCGTCAGGTGATGTCCCCCGGCGTTGAGGCCGTAAAGCTCACAGTCCAGCATGTGGGAGAGGGAGCTCAGCGGATGCCAGTTCTCACCATGGACGTGAGTGAACGCCCAGAGGATCCCTTTCAGGGTCAAGCCGCTTCTGACTGCCGGATTTTCATACACGTAAACATCATCGTCGAAGCTGACGAATTCGTATCGGACCGTCTGGCCGAAGACCGCCCAGGTGATGGCTGCCAGGAACAGGCAGACGCCAAGAATTGCCCAGCGCCCAGCCAAGCCGGGAGGGACCGATCGCATTTGCGTGTCGGGCCGGGTCCGCACAGGACCGCACTTGGCCTTGGGCGTCTTGCGGTCGTTGTTTCTTGGAGGGCGTTGTTTCACGCAGCCGACTGAAGTTTGTGCCCTTTTTCAAAACTTGTCACCGCCAATTGCCAGCGAGGGAGCGGCCTTGCTGCGCTGGGCGGCGGCAGAACGCGAGGCATGGCTGGACGCGGTGACGAACGAGCCGCTCCTGCCGGAAAGAATTCTGCCGTCCGATTACCTGGGGTTACCGGCCTGGCGGCGGCGGATGGAGGTGCTCCGGGAAGCCGGGCGCCAACTGCGCATGTTCAAACCTTGATCCGCCATGACGAGACGTTGTCGCGTATGGGACAAAAGTTGGGAAGCCGGTTACGGCTTGAAACCGACCGCCTCAGCATTCGTGCCGAATTTCACTTGGTTATAATAAGCGACGTACGTCTTGTCCGTGTCGTCCCGGTAAATCCCAAATTTGAAGTAGGGTCCGAGATCGTCGTTATAGCCCACCGGCCCACAGTATTGAACGATCGGTTTGCCGTTCCACCAGACATTCACAAAGCCATCGTCCTGGTATGACCATTTTGCCTGGACGACAAAATCATTCCATTGGCCCAGCGGGAAAGAGTTCGTTTGAAAGAGAATCGTCTCCGGGACGGTATCGGAGTCCTTGACAATCCGCTCGGAGGTGTGCCGGTCGGTGACGTAAAAACGGCCTGCACGGTAGCGAAAAGCCATGGACGGGCTACGGGCCACTTCGCCCCGCTCCTTCTTGTCCGCGCCGTGCCACTGGGCCAGCACCAGCCGGTTGTCTTCGATGGGAAAATCCACCGGCAGATAAAGACTGAATGCGTACCATCGCACCGAGTTCATGGGCGGGTGCTCCGTGGTGTTCACTTCCGAACGGAAACTCGTGTTCCACTGCTCGCCCTTCCGCAACTCGAAACGCAGCGAATCCTCGCCGTTTTTCCGGACGTCGGAAGCGGTTTGAATCGAATAGGGCCTGCCGGGCGATTGAATCTTCCATTTTGATTTCAATGGCGCCATCCAATTCGCGGTCGGGTGAATCTTCTCCTCACCGGAAGCGTTCGACCACAGGCACAACGCCAGTCCGGCCACGAGCACGCGGGGCCGCGAATTCATGAGGGGAGAATGCCACAACCGGCACCCCGCGACAATGGCACCGGTTCATCTCTTGATCCGCCCGGACAAAACTTTGCCGCAGCGGCGACAAAAACGACGTTAATTTTCTCGCGTTCCGAAAGTGCTGCGCCTTCAAACCTTTGTGGGGCTGAAGCCGAATATGTCGTAAGGCTGGCATTTTATCCTTTGCGACCGGGACAGTCGCGCTCCCCATTTCATTTACCGTAGAGGGCATCAATTTTCTTTCGGACGGTTTCATCCATTTTGATGAGCGGCGGCCAGGGGCGTTTGAAACCTTCGCCCGGCAGTTTCTTCGTCGCATCAATGCCGAGCTTGCTGCCGATGGCGATGTCGCTGGTGGCGTGGTCAAGCACGTCCGCCGGTCCTTTTGTAAAAATGGAATCGCGCTGAGGATCCGTATTCGCGCAGAGCCGGAACAGGACTTCGCGGGTGTTGTGCACGTCCACGTCGTCGTCCACCACGACGATGTATTTGGTGAACATCATTTGCCCCATGCCCCAGAGGCCGTGCATGATCTTGTAGGCCTGCATCGGGTAGCTCTTCCTGATACTCACAAAGGCCAGGTTGTGGAACACACCTTCGGCGGGCAGCGCGAGGTCCGCGATCTCGGGGAAGGTCATTTTGAGGATCGGCAGGAAGAGTTTCACGGACGCGCTGCCGAGGTAAAAATCCTCCATGGGTGGAATCCCCACGATCGTAGCCGGATAGACCGCTTCCTTCCGATGGGTGATGGCGGTGATGTGGAGCACCGGGTAGGGCTCGGGCAGGGTGTAGTAGCCGGTGTGATCGCCGAACGGCCCTTCCTCGCGCAACGGCTCACGCGGGTCCACATAGCCTTCGATCACGAAATCGGCATCTGCGGGGACTTCCAGATCGTTGGTTTCACATTTGACCAGCTCGACGGATTTCTTGCGGAGATAGCCCGCGAGCAGGAACTCGTCCAGATCGTCGGGCAACGGCGCCGTGGCGCAAAACGTGAACAGGGGATCGCCACCCAGGAAAATCGCGACGGGCATGCGTGTGCCGGTTTCGTAATAGCGGCGGCTGTGACGGGCGGCGACCTTTTGGAGCTGCCAGTGCAGGCCGGTGGTGCGCTCGTCATAAACCTGGAGGCGATACATGCCGACATTGCGCCGGCCCGTGTCGGGATCTTTCGTCACCACGCACGGAAGGGTGATGAAACGGCCGCCATCGAGGGGCCAGCATTTCAAGATGGGCATGTTCAGTAAGGTTGGCCATGCCGCTGTTGAATTGTTGAATCGTTGAATCGTTGAATCGGAACGCGAGGTAACGGGGCAACGATTTAACGATTCAACGCCCGGCGCAAGCGGCCACGGCTCGGCGCGCACCGAGGGCGCGTCGAACTTGTGGACCAAGTCCCTGCAGGGCCCGTCTTTGACAAGTTTCGGCTGCGCATGCCGCAGTTCAAGCGCAGCGTAGAGGAACTTCATCGCCTCGCGCATCGAAGTCGGCGGCTTGGCGGTTACCAAGGCGCCGAGTTCGACGGCGATCTGCTCCACGGAGCTAGCGCCTAGGCAAATCGCCATCCGTTTCCAGGAGCCGAGGCTGTTAATCGCGAGCGGGAATGGGCACAATTGTCCATTAACCGTGGGTTTTTCGATGAGCAGCGCCTTGCCACCGTCGGGAGATTTCATGGCGCGATCCGCAAGCTCAGTAATCTCCAGTTCCGTGGCGACAGGTTGCGAGATGCGCTTCAATTCACCCGCGGTTTCCAGCGCGCCCAGAAATTCAGCAAAGGAATTGAAAGCCATGACGCGGAGACTACCAGACCCTGCGCGCCAGGCAACGTTTCCACAGGAGGAGCGAGCGTGCGCGATTCTCACGCGATGTGCGTGAGGATCGCGCTCCAGCGAGCGCTGGTGGCGCGCAATTCCCGAGGTTTTGTGTGTGAAAGGAAGCTGGCATCGGCAGTGCTAAGGATTGTTCCAGAAACGGGTTGACAGTGTGGACGGATTTCATAAAGTTCGCGAACTGTTTTCCGAAACAACAATCAATTCACTAAAAGCTATGAAGAAACTCAGCAAGAGAACCAGGGCATTCACATTGATCGAATTGCTCGTGGTCATCGCGATCATCGCCATCCTGGCGGCCTTGTTGCTGCCGGCGCTGGCGGCTGCGAAGAAGAAGGCCCAACGCATTCAGTGTGTGAACGACCTGAAGCAGGTTTGCGTGGCATTCCGGCTCTGGGCCGGCGACAACCAGGAACTCTACCCGATGTCAGTCAGTATGAACAGCGGCGGAGCCAAAGACGCCATAGGGCTTGGAGCGATTAACACCCAGCAAACTCAGAACTACAATCCGGTGAACGGGGTTTGCCTGGGTGTCTTTTCCATGTTTCTCGTGATGTCCAACGAGCTGAACACGCCGAAGATAGTGTATTGCCCTTCGGAATTTGACAACAATCGTTCCCAGGCGACGACGTTCCTGGGCACGCAAACGGGCACAATCGCGACCGGCACGACCTTCTACAGAAGAGACCTCAATGTGAGTTATTTTATCGGAGTGGATGCGGACGATAACAATCCACAGATGTTCTTAACCGGTGATCATAACATGGGTTACCTGATAAATGGTGTCGAGCCGACGACCCAAATCTTTGGGGTTGGTCTCGCTGCCAACTTCTGTCCGTCACTCGGCACGAATTACGACACGCCGCCTAACGTCAAGTCGGCCGCCACCGCATGGGTGTGCTGGGGTGATAACCAGCATACCAAACTGGGAAACATTGCCTTCACCGACAGCCACGTGGAAACGTTGAACCGTTCCTCCTTGCAGGAGGCGTGCAAGTCCACGGGAGATGTGTACCACACCGATACTGTCGGGGTCGAGCAACAAGGATGCAACCGCCTGCAGTTTCCCCGATAATCCCGGACCTTTCCTGATTTGAGAGTGCTTCGCAAAAGGCGCCCGTTTCGGGCGCCTTTCTGCTGTTGGAGTTGGCGGTCGATGCCGCTGGCTTCGCCAGGCGCGCCGGCTCGATTTTCCCGCGCTTCTATCTCTCATCGGCGACCGTTTTCGTCCGGCCGTTTCCTGTCTCTGGACTGAGTCCTGCGGCCAATGCCTCGGCCAGTTTCTGGCGGTAGGCGGGATCGGCAATGCGTTGCGCCTCGCGGGGATTTGAGAGGTAACCGCCTTCGATGAGCACCGCGGGACGGTTCTGTCCGCGCAAGACTCCAAGAAAGCGGGCGTGCCGGACACCGCGGTCGTTCCCGATGACCGGCAGGAGGGCACGCTGAAAGCAGATGGCGTATTGGAGGTTTTGGGCGTCGAAGGCGTTGTTCGTGAACACGAGCGAGCAATCGTCCTCGTAACCGCGGGTGAGAGTCGATGGCATGCCCGCCGGCGTCAGGCAATACGTCTCCACTCCAGCCTGTTCCTGGTTCGGCGCGGACGAGTTGAAGTGCAGACTGACAAACAAGTCCGCCCGGTGGTCCTCGGCGAAGGCCACCCGGTCTGCCAGAGGGACGTCCCTGTCGTTCGTGCGCGTCAGAAATACCTGCCAGCCTTCGTTCGCGAGCAATGGCTCCAATCGCCTCGCCCAATCCAACGTGAATTCCTTTTCGTAAACGCCATCGGCGACACTCGCCGCGCCGGTGTTCTGTCCGCCGTGACCGGGGTCAATGACCACGATTCCGTTGGTTTTGGCCGGAGGCGCACAACTGCGAATCAATGGCTCGAGGTTTTTCCTCAGGTCGAGCAGATGAACAAAAGGCTGATCATCGATCAGTTGCGGCGCGAAGCCCAAATGCAATTCCAGGCCTTCCCAGTTCGCCACCAGGCTGTTGATCTGCACGGAAAAAATGCCGTTGCTCGTAACCAGGGCGAACGCCGGCTCCGGACCCTGCGAAATGCGGCGCAGCGGGCCGTAACCATTTTCACGACTCCACCGGCCCAGCGGGATCCAGGTTTCAACGTAGCCGTTCGGATGAGGCCGGGCAAATTCCGGAACGGATACCGGCGGCGGCGCCAGTCGGGGTCCTTCCGGGACGCGCTCGACCGCTTCCGGAACGGGATTGGGCGGCGGGGCGGAATGCGAGTATGGCCGGCCAGAGCCGGGGCCGGTGCGCGAGCCGGTCGAGCAGCCCGTCAATCCCACGAACAGGCCCGCCACTAAGATCTGGTGCGGTCTCAACACGTGCTTCATTTTGCGGAAGCAAAAGGCAGACTCAAGTTGTTTCGACCGGACAAGCGAACAAACTTGTCGCGGCAGGGGAACGCGGGCCATACTCTCGGCTGCTCGAAGACCGCTTGAAAATACTCGTCGCCATCACCGGAGCCAGCGGCGTGCTTTACGCGCAGCGCCTGCTCGATAACCTGGATCCGCGCCGGCACGAAATTCACGTCGTGCTCAGCCGTTACGCCCGGCAGGTTGTCGCCGAGGAGCTGCCTGTAGGGCTGCGTCTGCCCGCCGGCGTGAAAGCCCATCCGCTCAAGAGCATGAATGCGCCGTTCGCCAGCGGCTCCAACCCGCCGGACGCGATGGTGATCATTCCCTGCACCATGGGAACTCTGGGGCGCATCGCGCATGGCTACAGTGAAGACGTCTTGCTCCGCGCGGCGGATGTCGTGTTGAAGGAAAAAAAGAAACTGATCCTGGTCCCTCGCGAAACGCCGCTCAGCCTGGTGCACGTCAAAAACATGGAGTTGCTGCTCCAGGCCGGCGCGACGGTTCTGCCGGCGAATCCGAGCTTTTATACGGCGCCCAAAACGATAGCGGATTTGGCCGACACGGTGGTCGCGCGGGTGCTGGATCACCTGGGTTTGCCGCAAACCCTGATGCCAAGATGGGCGGAGGAAAAAGAATGATGTGTTCTCTGTAATCCATACATGGGCCTCTTTCGTGCGGTTTTCGCACACGCTTTTCGCCCTTCCGTTCGCTTTGGCGGCGATGGCGGTCGCGGCGCGGGATCATCGCGGCTGGCCGGGCTGCCGAACCTTCCTCCTGATCCTGGCTGCAATGGCCTGCGCCCGCACCTGCGCGATGAGTTTCAATCGCATCGCCGACCGCAAAATGGACGCGCTGAACCCGCGCACGGCGGACCGGCACCTCCCGGCGGGCCGGATCAGCATGGCCAGCGCGATGGGGTTGTGCGTGCTTTCGGGGGCGGGTTTCGAGTTCGCGGCTTTCTTTCTGAATCCCCTGTGCTTTTACCTTTCCCCGGTTGCGCTGATTGTGATTTGTTTCTACTCGTTCACGAAACGATTCACGGTTTACACGCACTTTTTTCTTGGCCTGTCGCTGGCCTTGGCTCCGGTGGGCGCCTGGCTGGCGGTGAAGGGCTCGAGTGTTTCCCTGCTCGAAATACTGCAAATGGCCGTGCTGGCGTCGGCAGTCGTGCTCTGGCTCGTTGGCTTTGACATCATCTACGCGCTGCAGGATTACGAATTCGATCGCACGCACGGCCTGCGGTCACTGGTTGTGGCATGGGGGCCGAAGAACGCGCTGGAGGCGTCGTTTCTCGCGCACCTGATCATGTGCGGCTTGCTCCTTGCGTTCGGGTTGCTTTGCCGTTTCCGCATCGCGTATCTCGTCGGCTGGTTCCTCATCACAGGCTGTCTGGCCCTGGAACACTGGATTGCCCGGCGCCGCAGCTTGAATTGGATTGAAGTGGCTTTCTTCCGCCTCAACGCGGTCGTGAGCGCCGTCTTTCTCGCCGTGACCCTGGCGGAAGTGGTTTTTCGGGGCGGATTCAGGATGCCGTGAATCCATTGGAGGGCATTGCTCCGTCAATGCCCCGTTCCGGGAAGCGACGGAGCGCTTCCCTCCAAACGCACGTTGCCAAACGGACGCGGTCTGCTAATTGTCTAATGTGAGTTTCTTCGTTCAACGCAGCGAACTGCGCGATCTTTACGACAAAGTCGCCGCCGGCGAGCGCATTTCCGAAGCCGACGCGCTGCGGTTGTTCGCTAGCAAGGATTTGAATGCAGTGGGCGCCATCGCCGACCGGGCGCGGCAAACCCGGCGCGGCGCGAACCCCGATCGCGCCAGCTACATCATCAACCGCTACGTGAATTATTCGAACTATTGCATTCTGTCCTGCCGGTTCTGCTCGTTTGCGCGCAAGAAACGCGACGCCGACGGTTTCGAGTTGACGCTGGACCAGATTGTCGAAAAGGCCCGGGAGGCCTTGAAGCTGGGCATCACGGAGTTGCACGTCGTCGGCGGGCTGCACCCCTCACTGCCATTCAGCTACTACACTGAGATGCTCAGGGCCCTGCGCGCGCTTGACACTGAGGGTAGGGCCGCGCCGCCGCGCAAAAATGATGGTAGGGCCGCGCTGCCGCGCGGCCAGGACGACCAGCAGTTCGTCCCTACCACGCGATTGCATCTCAAATGCTTCACGGCGATCGAAATCCTGCATCTCGCCTGGCTCGCGAAAAAACCCGTCGAACAAACGTTGATTGAATTGAAAGCGGCCGGGCTCGATTCGCTCACCGGGGGCGGTGCGGAAATCTTTCGACCGTCGGTCCGCTCGAGCATCGCCCGGGGCAAGGAATCCGCCGCAGAATATCTGGACGTGCACCGGACCTGGCATCGCCTGGGGGGCCGCAGCACCTGCACGATGCTGTACGGCCACGTGGAATCGGCGGCGGACCGCGTGGATCATTTGCGGCAATTACGCGCGTTGCAGGACGAAACGCGCGGCTTCGTCGGTTTCGTGCCGCTGCCGTATCAGCCGGAGAACAACGACATTCCGGTCGAACACCCGCCCACGGGCTTCGACACGCTGCGCACGATTGCCGTGAGCCGCATCTATCTGGACAATTTCGATCACATCACGGCGTATTGGGTCGGGATGGGGCTGAAGCTGGCGCAAGTGGCTTTGAGCTACGGCGCGGATGACTTGCACGGCACGATCATCGAGGAACACATCTTCCACATGGCGGGAGCGAAGTCGCCGCAACTGCAAACCGAGGCGGCGATGGTGAAAGCCATTCGCGAAGCGGGCCGCACGCCGGTCCAGCGGAACACCTTTTACGAGCCGATAAAAGTGTGGGAGTCAGCGCCAACGGCCACCGAAGCCGAGCCGCCTGCAGGCAAATCGAGGGTGTTGGAAGATAATCTGGCGACGGGGTAGTGGATGGCGCGGCGCTTCGAGAGCTTTCCTTAGCTCCGTCAGGAGCGGAATCTTTGTAGCCACGCGATTTTCCCAAACCTCAAGCCCCGTCGGGCCGACATCCTGATGCCGGTCCTTGCGGACGGCCACCAGGCCGGAGCGTGGATTTGTTTTCAACGCGGTTCTACAGAGATTCCGCCCGCCAGGGCTTGGCCTGCGCGCGACAGATTGGTTGAAATCCTGTTCAACGCAGAGACGCCAAGACGCCAAGACCCGGAGAAAACACCCAGGGGTGAGCTTCCGGTAGGGCGCGTCACTCCGTGCGCGCCGTCGTCTGCTTGCATGGGAGCGGCGGGCAGAGGACTGACCCGCCCCCACCTTTGCGTCTTTGCAGCTTTGCGGGTTTGCACCTTGGCGCCTTTGGGTTAAGAATGTGCCTGGCATGTCAGACGACCCACCCAAACTCCGCATGGGGCCGCGTGAAAGCGTGGAGGATCTGGCGCGTCGAATCGAACACGAGCAACGCGCGGCGAATGTCCAGCGCGAAAGCCGGCTCGAACAATCGCTCGTGCCGTTTCGCGTTGGGTCGGTGCCCTATTTGAATGGCGTGCCGCTCACCCGCGGACTGGAACAGGAAATCATCTACGCGGTTCCCTCGAAGCTGGCGGAAATGCTCCGCCGCGATGAACTGGAGGCCGCGCTGGTCAGCCTGGCCGAAGTCCTGTTCACGGACCGCTATGATATTCTTGATGAAATCGCGATTGCATCCTTGGGCGAAGTGCAAAGCATTTTGCTGGCCCACCGGAAACCTATCGAAGAAGCGCGCACCGTGTTTTGCGATCCCGCTTCCATCACCAGTGTCAACCTGCTGCGGGTCCTGCTGGCAGAGCGCGGGCTCAAACCCGAATTCAAACCGCTCGCGAGCTATGATTTTGCCGCCCTGCCGGACTACGCGCTCTTAATCGGCGATCCCGCGCTCGATTTTCTCCTGGGACCGCACGCACACGAAACCTGGGACCTGGGGACGGCCTGGTTTGAACTGACGAAGCTTCCGTTTGTATATGCCGTCTGGGCTTTGCGGCGCGGTGTGGAGAACACCGCCTTGCGCCGGCAGTTGCGTGAGGCGCGCGACTTCGGACTGGACACACTGGACCAGATCATTCGCTGCCGCACGGAATATGATTACGATTTTCGCACGGATTATCTCGGCTGGCACATCCATTACCACCTCGGCACCGATGAAAAGCGCGGCATCGCAAAATTCATCGAGATGCTCCGCAAACATGGCCTGGGGCCCGTGTACGAACCAAGGTTCGTTTCGTAATGCTGGAGGGCAGCGCTCTGTCGCTGCCCCAGAGTCAGGGCACTGACGGAGCAGTGCCCTCCGCTTATCACCGTCAAGGGCCGGTGATCGAACTTCGAACGACGGATGCTCAACCACAAGCGCGATCATTGGATGTGCGGCGTTCGATGTTGGGTGTTCGATGTTTCCTCACTCCTCAGTCTTGCCAGCGTCTCCGGATCCCTCACATCCACCCAGCGTCCTTGAATTTCGAGGCCGGCGATTCTGTGATTGGCGGCGAGCAGGCTGTTGACGGCGTCGGTCAGTTCATATTCGCCGCGCGGTGATTTCCGGAGCCGGGCCGTGAAGGAGAAGAGTGACGGTTGGAAAATGTAAACGCCGGCGTTGTACCATACCGGCGCGTTCGGCTTCAACCAGCCTTCCCGGCGCAATTGTTCCAACTGTTCCGGGTCGGGCTTTTCCAGGATCCGCTTCAGGCAGAACTGTTCGTCGAAAAAGTTCAGCCCGCCTTTGGTGACATCTTCGCCCCGGGTCACCGTGACCAGGGCCGAGAAAGCGCCCTCGTTGAAGCGATGGATCATTTGCCGGTAGGTCTCCGGTTTCACGAGAATGTCGCCATACGTCAGCAGAAAAGAGGAGGACCCGACGAACTCTTTGGCCACTTCCGGCGCCTTGCCGGTGCCGTCCTGAACGGCCTGTCGCCCGTAGGCAATTCGCGCGTTCCATTTCGAGCCATCGCCGAAATGGCTTTCGATCACCTCCGGACGAAATCCCGTCACGACGAATATTTCATGAATCCCCGCCGCCATGAGGCCTTCAAGAATGTGTTCCAGGATCGGCTTGCCCTGAACTTTGAGCATGGGTTTGGGCAGCTCACTGGTGAGCTCTTTCATGCGCGTGCCTTTGCCGGCGGCCAGGATAACGGCTTTCATCAGCCCACGATGAACGCAGCGCGGCGCAGCCGCAACCAAGATCGAGCATGGAAGACGGAGCTCCGGAGCGCGGCATTTATGCCGCTTCGACGCAGACGAGTTTCCAACAGCCGAATCTATCCGGGAAATTTCTTCTGGCCAATGCTCTAACAAGCACACAGGGCCTCGGAATCCCAAACCGCTGTGCCCTCCACCCGCTGCGGGCCGGGACCTTTCGCCGTCCGTTGGCGGCGGCATCTCCGAGTTCCTCCGCTCGGGCGCCGGCAATTCTGCATGATCCGTTTTGACCCTTAATTCCGCATTGTTTGATAGCCGGATGCAAGGCGCGCCGCTGACAGGTCAACAGGCGGCGAAAGAAACGAAAGGCAATAAAATATGAAAAGATTGGTATTTGCAGTGTTTGGACTCGCCACGCTGGTTGGATTGGCGTTCTACGTGAGCCGCCCCGGCCCTGCTCCCGCAGTGCCCGTGGAGTCTTCGACTGAATCAACGCCCGATCAAACCAGCGAAAGCCCGCAATCCGTCCGGCCTCGGGTCGCGAAAACACACCCATTGCCGCAGCTCTCCAACGAACTCAGAGAACGGGGCCGTGAGCCGTCGGCAGCCGGATCCTCCAATGAGCCCGGGCCGAAGGACTTTTCCACTCTCAATTATTCCATCGGCATTCTCGTATCTCCGCAAGCCACCTACGAGCAGAAGCAGGCGGTCTGGAAGCAGCTTCGGGAAGCGGGGCAGCTCGACCAGTGCATCAGTGCCCTGGAGCGCAAGGCCGCTGAGGATCCGGGATCGGCCGCATACCCGGCCGCCCTGGGCCAGGCCTACCTCCAAAAATGTGCCACGGTCCAGGATGTCCGCGAACAAGGCATTTTGGCGATGCAGGCCGACAAGGTCTTCGACACGGCTCTGAGACTGGATCCCGCCAATTGGGACGCGCGTTTCACCAAAGCGGTGGCGCTGTCGTACTGGCCGGCGAGTATGAACAAGGGCCAGGAAGTGATCGATCATTTTCAGACGTTGGTGCAGCAGCAGGAAACGCAGGCGCCGCAACCTCAATTCGCCGAGACTTACCTCAGGCTCGGAGATCAATACCAGAAACTCGGTCAGGCTGATGAGGCGCGCGCGACCTGGCAGCGCGGAGCCGCGCTGTTCCCGAACTATGCCGGATTGGCATCCCGGCTAACCTCGGCCCCGCAGCCAACCCAGTAGAAATCCGTTTCACGAGCAAGAACCTTCAACTATGCTGCAGTACGATGAAAGACGATTCCAAAGCCCCCCTGCCGGAATCGGCGAAAGCCCGGGCAGACCGCGAGGAAGCCATCTTCGACCATGCGCTGGCCCTGCCGCCGGAACAGCGCGCGGCCTTCCTAGAGCAGGCCTGCGGCGCCGACTCGCGACTGCGTCAGCGTGTTGAACACTTGCTCCGATCTGACGCACAAGCGGGTGATTTCCTCGAACGAAACATTCCAGCGGCTGGCTCCGATCGGACCGTCGCCGTCTCCGTTCCTCCCAGCGAGAAGCCCGGTGACGTCATCGACCGCTACAAGATCCGGGAAAAGCTCGGCGAAGGTGGCTGCGGCGTGGTTTATGTCGCCGAACAATTCGAACCGGTCCGGCGACGGGTCGCGCTGAAAGTCATCAAGCTGGGGATGGACACCAAAAGCGTCATGGCCCGCTTTGAAGCCGAGCGGCAGGCGCTGGCCATGATGGATCATCCGAACATCGCCAAGGTACTCGACGCGGGCGCGACCGAGACCGGTCGCCCGTACTTTGTGATGGAACTGGTGCGTGGGATCCGGATCACCGATTACTGCGATCAGAATCATCTGAACACCAACGAACGCCTCGAGTTATTCACCCAGGTTTGTCACGCGGTTCAACATGCGCATCAGAAAGGCGTCATCCACCGTGACCTCAAACCATCGAACATTCTCGTGACGTTGCACGACGGGGTGCCCATGCCGAAAGTCATCGACTTCGGAATCGCCAAGGCCACCGAAGGTCGGCTGACCGACCTGACGGTTTATACCGAACTCAACCAGTTCATCGGCACGCCTGCCTACATGAGTCCGGAGCAGGCCGAAATGAGCGGACTGGACATTGACACCCGCAGCGACATTTACAGCTTGGGCGTGCTGCTCTACGAGCTGCTGACCGGCCAAACGCCGTTCGATCCCAAGGAACTTGTCCGGGTCGGCCTGGACCAGATGCGGCGCACGATTCGCGAGCAGGAACCGCAGCGGCCCTCGACGCGCTTGAGCACGATGCTCGCTGCCGACCTCACGGACATCGCCAAACGCCGCAGCGCCGAACCGCCCAAGCTGATTCACCTCGTCCGCGGAGATCTGGACTGGATCGTGATGAAAGCGCTGGAGAAAGATCGCACGCGTCGATACGAAACGGCGGAAGGACTGAGTATGGACGTTCGGCGGTATATGAACACCGAGCCGGTCGTCGCGCGCTCGCCCAGCAGTCTTTATCGGTTCCAGAAACTGGTGCGGCGGAACAAAACCGTCTTTGCGGCGGGTGCCGCCGTGGCCGCTTCGCTGGTGATGGGCCTCGTAGTCTCGATCCATCTGTTCATCAAGGAGAATCAGGCTTACAAGCGCGCGATCGCGGCCGAGCAACAGGAGGCGAAGTTGCGGAAGCAGGCGGAAGCCGGGCTCGCGCTCGAAAAGAAAATGCGTCTGATGGGGGAAATCGGGAACAAGCTCACCGCCGCCGGGCAATTCATCAGCGAAGGACAGACGGACAAGGCGGAGGCGCTGATGGCCCAGCTTCCATCCATCCCCGCCAATGCTATCATATTCAACACGCTCGGCCTCGTTTACGCCCGGCAGGGAAAATGGCAGGAAGCCCTTGTGAAATACGCAAAATCAATCGAAGCGGATCCCACCAACTACCAGGCCGCCCATTGTCTTGCCCCCTTGTTCGTGCAGACCGGCGCGCTGGAGGCGTACGGACAACACTGCGATCGCATGCTGCGCCAGTTCACTGGGGCGTCCGATCCAGAAGTGGCCGCGCAGACGGCTGTGGATTGCCTGATTGTGACCCGACCGGAAAAGGACTTTGTCGTGATTAACAAATTGGTCGACAGGGCAGCGTCGGCGGGACCGACTCACGGTTCGTGGCATTTCCTCGTGTTCGCGAAGGGACTTGCCGAGTATCGCCAAGGACACTTTGTCGACGCGGCTCAGTGGTTGCAGAAAATCGCGGGACAAGATGACAATCCGAGACAGGCCGTCATGGTCGACACGGTGCTGGCCATGGCTCAATACCGGCTGAAACAGACGGATCAGGCCCGGGCCACCCTCGCCCAAGGCGTGGAGCTGGCGAATGCGAAACTGTCCAAACTGGACGAACCGCATTGGAACAACCAGTTGACGGCGCGCTTGCTGATGCGCGAGGCGCAGGCGCTGATCGGAACGATCCCCGCGCCGGGGGACACGAAACGATGAAGGACGTCACACGGCTCCTTGATGCGATTGAACGCGGCGAGCCGAAAGCGGCTGAGGAACTGCTGCCGCTGGTGTATGAGGAATTGCGCAAGCTGGCCGCCGGCAAGATGGCGCATGAAGCCCCAGGCCAAACCCTGCAGCCGACCGCGCTCGTGCATGAGGCGTGGCTGCGGCTTCGGGGCGATGAGCAGCGAAAATGGGACAGCCGCGCCCATTTCTTCAGCGCGGCGGCTGAAGCCATGCGGCGGATTCTCATCGACAATGCGCGCCGCAAGAAAGCCCTGCGTCATGGAGGCGGTCAACAGCGCCTCGATATACAGAATCTGGAAATCGCCGCGCCCGGGGATGACGATCAGTTGCTCGCCGTCAGCGAGGCGCTCGACAAACTCGCCGCGCAGGACAAGCCCAAAGCCGAACTGGTGAAGCTGCGGTATTTCGTCGGCCTGACCCTGGCGGAAGCGGCTGAAGTGCTGCAAATATCCGAGCCAACCGCCAAGCGATGGTGGTGTTATGCCCGGGCCTGGCTTTACTCCGAGATCCAGCAAGGCGGCTAACCCCACCGGAACGACGTTCAGCCCTTATCGCTCGAGGGTAGTGGTACAGTTCGGTGGGGCGAGACTCGCGTTGATTGGAGGGCACTGCTCCGTCAGTGCCCAAGAAATCAGGGAAGCGACAAAGCGCTTCCCTCCAAGGCGATCACACTTCGAGATGATCGCCATCGCCGCCACGGCAGGACAGAGGCTCAGCCCACCCACTTTCTGGCTAAACTGTACCACTACCCGCCGGGGCGGTCTTTCATTCTCTGACGTCTCGAGATGATGAAAACCAAAGTTCTTGCGGTCATGCGACCGGAATTCGGGCAGCAGGATGGAGCGGTAGAACCGTTGCCCCATCTTTGGCGACGCTCCGAGCGGGAAATCGAACATCCCCAGCGACGGATGCCTTGTGCCGACGGTGATCCAGTGAACGAGATCCGGAGAGGTCTCGATGGCGTACCGGCAATGGTCATACCCGCTGAACTGAACCGTTAACCGGTTTTTGGCCGAAACAATCGAACCGACGGGATCTTCGCGTAACCGCGGCAACAGCAAGCTGGGGATCATCTCACAGGCCTCATCGGTTGGCGCACTCGGGGTGTTCAGACGGCTGGTATCGAGCCAAGGCGACAGCAGGCTCAACTGCGGGATGGCAAGGAGGTCGCCGAGGTGACTGAACTGTTGATTGGGCTGAGCCGATCGCGCCTGCTGGATCGCAGCGGCTATCAAGGCGGCCTGGGGCGAGTTTGACGACATGACCAACTCGACGGGCGGCGATGAGTTTGTCAACACCGGCAATCCATCCAGAGCTTCGAGCCAGGCGCCGGTGTCGGGATTGTTGATCGAGAGCAACCGACGCGGGTTGTTTGTATTAAGAATCAGGCCCAGCAGGGTCACGAGCCGCCAATCATTCGTCGGCATCGTCACCAGAGCGGAGAAATCATCGGTCATGCCCATCCAATTTTTCCATAGGCTCAAATCCACAGGAGCCGATTTCAGATAAATGGTCTGCCAGGGCGTGCCGCGATGGATCCGGCCCAGCATGGTGAGACTTAACGGTTCGCCACTCGGGAAATTCCAGTCATCGGACCGTGTGACTGAAGGATCTTTGACTGAAACCAAAAATCTTGTCGGATCCGAAGCTGGTATAATGACGGGATTGCCACCCCAGGGGCGGTAGTGATCGGAGACAGGATCTAACCCGCCCAGTCGAGCCACGGGGTTTCCAGTCGCCCCGGTGTTCGCGTCCAATTGGATCTGGTTTGTGTTGCCCATGCGATCGGTCAGGTCCGTTACCGTGTAATGCACCAGCGGATCGTTGGCCTCCCAGCGGACGTATTGATACAAAGTGCGCGTGGGATTGAAAGGCGCTTCAAAGTCGATGTCTTCGGGATCGTTCGAATTCCTGAGATCACCGAAGATCCGATCCACAAAAGTGTAAATGCTGGCCTGCTTGTCGTTCAGCTCGCCGTTGTAGTTATAGTTACGCCAAAAGGAATCACTGACCAGGCTCGGCAATCCCTCAGAAATTTCGATTTGGCTCAGTATCCCATACGTCGGGAGATACGGGTTATCGAGACCCGGCTGTCCTGTCGGGTTCCCGATGCGGTTTGTGCACCACAAGCTGCCGGGGTCAGGGTCCTGGATCACGGGAAGATTGCCACCGCAAGCGGCATTCGCCCTCATCAGGCTCATGATGTCCACAGGATCTTCCGACGCCCTCAAATTGACGTAATCAAGAATGCGGCCGGACGCGCTGTCTATGAGCATGTATCGCACGCGCGTTTTCAATGACAGCACCCAACGCGGCACTGGAAAGTAATTCGCCTGGTCAGGTGTGACCGCATCGACGAAACGGTTTTGATCATGCAAAAAGGCGGAGTTGGTGAGGAAAAGACAGCCGGTCAACAAGGGAACTGCGAATGCGCCACCAGACTGCTGCGATGTGGTAAAACCGGGCCAATCATTGATGTTCGTCGAGGCAGAAAAGGTAATGTTGCTGGTGAGCACGGCCCCGGACGGCCCTGAAATGGGCCCGAACTCGTTGGTTAGAGCCAGGGACACCTCCGCAACCACGATTACCTGCACGGGGCGCGCAAAAGCATTTGAATACGAATTCCAGGCTTGCGCGCCGAGTGAGTTGGAAATGGTCAGCAGGAAAACCTGATTGGTGCCAAAGGTCGCGTTGCGTCCGTTGCCGTTTCGATGAAACTCCAGCTTGCGCGCCACCGTCACGGCGTTCTGGAGCGCAAACTTGTTGAAGTTCGGAAATCCCTTGGTTGCGCCGACGACCAGGGGAATGCCATAAACCATCACCTCGTTCTGATCGCCTTGGTAAGCCGTTCCCTGGGGCTGAATGCGGGTGCGGTCCGCGCTGTCTTCCAGATCAACCATGGGAGACCCGGCGGCTCCGACCAACGGCGGAAGACTGAGGCTGAATTCCGCGACTTCCCGATAACCGGCAATAAAGATGTTGGTGGCCTCGGGACCGGGGTTCCTCCGAAAAATGGGCCGGAAGACCGTGGGCGCCTGAAGCTCGTTCGTGCCGTTCAACAGCGGGAACCGGTTGGTCGTCGCGTCGTAAAGGTTGGCCGTGAGCTGAAGCAGGCGGTGGACGGCAGGTGTGTATTGGTTGGTGGGGTAAATCTGAATTTGCTCCGCAGAGAGCCCCAACCCGAATTCGAGCAGCCGCCCCGACAGTCTCGAAAAAAAACCGGTTGGGGTTCGTGGGAGAACGTCATAGGCGGCAAGCGAACAGATTGAAAAAAGCAACAACAACGCCGCGCCGAACCTCCATGATTGGCTGGGAATGTGCCCCTCGGGCCGCCGATGTTCAACAATGGAGTGTTCACCAGCCACAACGCCACCTTAGCCACAAAAGACACCGTTTGTCACTTTCAATCGACATGAACAGATCGGCGGTGTGAGCCAAGTCGGCCCACTACCGCCGCGCGAAATGCTACTCGCTGGCCCGGTCGGAGCGCAGGCCACGGTAGCGAGAAACGGCGATCTGGCGGCGGGTCCACCGCGCAATTACGCTGGTGTTGGAGACGGCATGAGTTAACGATGGAGGCGGATGGTGGCGCCGGGATATCAATGAAAATGAATCGCTAAACAGGCTCAAGAACGGATGAAACCATTCTCGCCAATCGCCATGAACTCGGTCACGATCCGGCCGGCCGTTGAATCCGACCTCGTCGCGATCAACGAAATCTACAACCATTACGTGCTGCATTCGACCTGCACGTATCAGGAAGAGCCGGAACCACTCGAAGGCCGGCGAAAGTGGTTCAGCGAGCACGGTGAGAGGAATCCGGCGACCGTCGCTGATCTTAACGGCCAGGTTGTCGGCTGGGGATCGCTCTCAAGTTATCACTTACGCTGCGCCTACCGGAATACCGTCGAGAATTCGGTGTACGTCCACCACGAATACCACCGGTGCGGCATCGGATCGCTTCTCCTGGCGGAACTGATTGCCGCTGCCCGTGCCCTCGGGTGCCATGCCATCATCGCAGCCATCGATGGAGAGCAAACCGCCAGCGTCGCTCTGCACGCCAAGTTCCACTTTCAACAAGTCGGTCGTTTCAAGCAAGTCGGCTTCAAGTTCGGCCGGTGGCTCGATGTGATCTACATGGAATTGATCCTGGAAGACACGCCTGGAACCCACCACGCATAACATCCCAACTCACCATGAACAAAATCGAAGAGATCAAGAAACGGCGGCAGGAGGCACATCGCCAACTGCTCGACGTCAAATCCAAGGTCTATGAAGCTTTCCTCAAGCTGGAGGCGGCGACCTTCGCCGAGGGGGCTCTCCCCAGGAAGACCAAGGAGCTGATCGCGATTGGCATTTCGGTAGTCAGCAATTGCGAATCCTGCATGGAGTGGCATATCACGCAGGCGGCACGCAGCGGCGCGTCACGGCAGGAAGTTTTGGAAGCAGTCGAGGTCGGTATCGAAATGGCCGGCGGGCTGGCCACGGTCGCCGCTCGATTCGCGCTGGAGGTCATGGATGTGGTGTTCGGCACAAACGAGCAGAAAGGACAGCCTTGACGGACCCTAACGACACAACCGCATCCTTGCGATCGAATGGGCGGCGCTGCTTTCACGAGACGGCAGGCAGCAAACGACAAACGGAACCACAAAACGTTGGGAGAACGACATGAAAATCCGAGGCGCAGACTTCGTAATGTACCAGGTTTCCGACCTGGCCAAAGCAGCGGGGTTTTACCGCGACATTCTTGGCCTCCCCCAGGAGGTTTACAGTGAAGAGTGGCAGTGGGCCGAATTCAACTGCGGCAACGTGACGCTCTCTCTCCACGGAGGCGTGAAACTGCCGACGGAAATTGCCGGAGGCCGTATCGCGCTCGCCGTGGAGGATATTCACGCCGCTTACGACGAGCTGAAAAAGAAAGGGGTGCGCGTTTCAAGCGAGCCTCGTGACTACGAGGTCTGTCAGGCCATGGAGATTCAGGATCCCGACGGCAACACGGTGATTCTGCATCAACGAGCCGATGGAACCTTCGGCCCCAATTAAAGAAATATCTCGTTGACGGGGAATCGGGTTTGCTCCTGGAATGCCACCGAAAGGTATCAAACAATGAACGCAAGCGAAGTTCAGAGAAAAAATGGTTGAGAACATCCTGTGCGCTGCTCATGAACCTGTTCTTCGTGGAGGGGAGCGCTCCGTCGCTTCCCCATCCGGCTGATCAGGGCACCGACGGAGCGGTGCCCTCCATCCAGGCTTTCGCCCAGGTTCATGGCTCCAACGCGCGTCCCAATTTGGAGGTCGAAGCTCTCCACAAACCATCGATCCATGGAATGTATGGGAACATTCCGGACTCACGTCAGCCGGCTGTGGGAACGGCCGGCGCTGAACCGGCTCGAGGTCGGGCTTGTGAGTTTCGCGGCGCCGGGTTGACCCGATGGTGCGCAGGATGCTAATGAAACCTCGGTCGAAGAGTTCAAATGAGCTGAAACTTTCTGCCCGGTTCGCGGGTTTTAATGAAGAGACACGGTCTTACGGCCGCGCGCTCATTTCACTGTCGCTCAACAGACGTAAGCCAGTAAACACTATGAAACTAACCGCATGCCTGTTGCTCCTGAGCTGTGGCGCGGCGCTCGCTGCCACGGAGGAACAAATCAATAAAAAGTTCAACGTCACGCCTGGCGGCACGCTGGTCGTGGACGTGGATTTCGGTTCGATCACCGTCAATACCAGCGGCGCCAACCAAGCCACCGTGGATGTCTGGCGCAAGATCAGCCGAAAGAACAAAGCGGACGAACAAGCATTCCTCCGGACGTATCCGGTCAGCTTCAGTCAGGACGGCGCCACCTTGACGGTTCGAGCGGAGCACGATCAAGAGGCACACGCCTGGTTTTGGAGCAGCCGGAATCAGAACGAGGCGAAATACATCATCACCGTGCCGGCGCAGTTCAATGTCCAGCTCAAGACCGCGGGTGGACCCGTCTCCGTCAATGACCTTAGCGGCGACGTAAACGCCCACACCAGCGGAGGAGGACTGAGTTTCGCACGCCTCCATGGGCCGCTTGACGGCCAGACTTCGGGCGGAGCCATTCAGGTCGCCGATTGTGATGGGGCGCTCAGGATCCACACCAGCGGCGGTGGCATCTCTGTGACCGGCGGTTCCGGCACGCTCGACGGCCATACATCAGGGGGCCCAGTCAAAGTAAAGGATTTCCATGGGAACACTCATGTCGAGACGAGCGGGGGCGGCATCACCGTTGAAAATGTCACCGGCGCGATTGAAGGATCCACCTCCGGCGGCGGCGTTTACGCTGTGCTGCCATCGCCGTTGTCCGGCGAGGTGAAACTTTCAACTTCCGGTGGCGGCATCACCGTCCGCATTCCTGAACATGCCGCTTTTGACCTGGACGCCAAGACCTCCGGCGGGGGCGTGAGCAGCGAGTTGCCGGTGACCGTCACCGGCAAGATGGAAAACGGCTTGCTGAAAGGCAGCGTCAACGGCGGCGGCAAAACCGTCCGCTTGCACAGTAGCGGCGGCGGCATTCACGTGGAGAAACTGTAGGCCGCGGTTGTTAAAACGTTGTCGTTGAATCGTTGAACCGTGAAGCCGTGAACGAGTGAGCAACCGGACTACTCAGACGCGCGAATCGATGAGTATCGAACACGTAGCAGGATTCACCTGTGGCGTCCGGGTGGCGGCCCGTTAGAGGTGTTTATATTGTGGGGGCACGTTGAACAGGGGCAAGCCGCTGTCCACATGGCGAGTTCGGTGGGCAACGCCGTTCTGCGTATTTCGTTCGACATCTTCGTTACCCCACTGGTGCCACCCAGCCCTCCTGAAGCGCGCGAACAATTCGAGATAGGGGCCGGGCGAACATGCTTCGATGATCGAATACAATTCGTCAGGCTTGCGGGAGTGCTCGCGTTTCTGTTTCGCGAGAAGGTTTACCTGCCTTCGGCCTGCGGCTAGGGTCCTCATGCTGCCCCTGACTCCGAATAGTATCAATTCGGTAACGTTTCGGAAATAGAAACCCACGCCGCGGCCATCCGGCCCGCCATCTTTCCGCACTTTGAACCATACCAGATTTGTTTTGTAACTGAACCCCCATGACTTCATCACCCGAAGCCCTTCCATGAGAAGGGCATTGGGAACCCAAAGATACAGGTGCGAACGCGCGGCTGCCAACTTGGCGACGGGAAGATCCATAATTTCCTGTAATTCCATGGTCGGATATCGGAGTAGCCGCTTATGCTCGGGGGCCATTTTGCCGGTCCTGTTCTGAAACTGCCACGGCGGATCGGCTAAGATGGTCGAATAGCAACCACCGACTTTTGTCAGAAGGTCTTCAGAGGGGGGCACTTCTGGGATGGAAATAATCTTATTCATCGACAACTTGCTTTTGGGTGATTCCTATTGTCAAAACGGGACAACCCCCGCTGCGTCCAGCCCTGAGCCGGGGAATGAGCTTCGACATATGCGTCGTGCTCGCGCCGTATTTAGCCATGTACGCCTTCTGTTCTCCCGTTTTGGGATCCCTATATTTGCCCAGTTTCTTGAAGACCTCGTCGAGGGAGTCGGATCGCGTGACGAGAATCGCGACCGAGATCTTGCGATATTCAAAAAACGCCCGGAACGCATAGAGGTCCCTGTCAAATGTCTGGTCCTTACTTGTTCCATTCGAGGTCAAAAGCAACCTATCGAAGAATCTTGCTCGAGGCAACCATGCCTTTCGCCTGATAGTGTTCTAATTCAAATTCCCCGCCTGCCCATCAGGAGAATCTTCTGGCGCAAGGGCCGCCATCGTGGATAAGCTGGCGGGGCTGAAGCAACGAGCAACACCCCAAAGCGACTCCCGCTCGACCTGGTTTGCGGCGCCTGGGTTTTGGCGGCGGCACGATTGCTTCGGCTGTTTGGATCATGGCTGGCTGTCAAGCACCCACCCCTGAACGCGGCAAAACGCCGGACTCACTCGGCTGGTTCGCGGGAATGATCGATCACTGCTGCGATTTCGCCGACGCGGCCAAGGCCCAGGGTCGGCCGATCGTGGGCATCATGTGCGAATTCACCCCGCGCGAGATCATCCTTGCGGCCGGCGGCGTTCCGGTGTGCCTCTGTGGCGGGTCGGCGGCGACAATCCCGGCCGCTGAACAGTTTCTGCCCGCCAACCTGTGCCCGCTGATCAAATCCACCTTCGGCTATCATGTCCAGGGATCGAATCCATTTCTGAACCAGGCGGACCTCGTCGTGGCCGAGACCACGTGCGACGGCAAGAAGAAAATGTTCGAACTGATGGGCGCATCCAAACCGATGTATGTGCTCGAACTGCCGCAAAAATCCGATGACGTGGACGCACTCGAACATTGGACGCGGGAAGTCCGGAAATTCAAGGAGCACCTCGAGCAGCGGCTCAAAACCGCGATTACGGACGAAAAGCTCCGAGGCGGAATCCGGCTCATGAACCGCGAGCGGGGGCTGCGGCGGCGATTGGCGGATCTGATGATGGCCGACAACCCGCGTCTGACGGGACGCCAACTGCTGGAATTCAAGAGCATTATTTCCGGGATTGAAGCGGATCTGCAGCAGTACGAGCAGGCGATCCGTTTTTTTGGCGATCGCGCTGACGGGAGTCAAAAGCCAACCGGGGATGCTCAGGGCCGCACTGTTGCGGCCGAAGTCGAGGCTCAAGAGCCGAGAGTGGAAAGCGCAGCCCGCACCCGGCTGGAGGCCACCCTCTCCCATCGGATGGGAGAGGGAGAGGGCGAGCGGCGAGTCCGTGTCCTGCTCACCGGTGTGCCGATCGTTCATGGCGCGGAACGCGTCCTGGACCTGATCGAAAACTGCGGGGCGGTGGTGGTCTGCATGGAGAACTGCACCGGCCTCAAACCGATCCTCGAAGACGTGGACGAGAGTGACACCGATCCGATCCACGCCATCGCCCGGAAGTATTATCATCTCCCGTGCTCGGTGATGACGTCGAACACGCGCCGGCTGGAGACGCTGCGCGCCCTGAAGGCAAAGTTTCGCCCACAATGTGTGATCGAGCTCGTCTGGCAGGCGTGCCTGACGTACGACGTCGAATCGTACCACGTTCGCAAGCTCGTCGAAGAGGAACTGCGCCTGCCCTATCTCAAAATCACAACGGATTATTCCCCTTCGGATTCGGCGCGAATTACGGCCCGCGTCGAAGCGCTGGTGGAAACGGTGCGCGCCCGGACAACGAACATACCATGAAAACAACTCCTCAAATTCACCTGCTCCCGCCACGGCGGGACCACCCTCTCCCATCCGATGGGAGAGGGACAGGGTGAGGGCCTTTTTCGAGTTCGTGATATTTACGCATTATAAAGAACAGTTCGGGAGAGGGCATTAGAAGACCGCCAGCTCCCGCAACGGTCGCCTCGTTCTCATGCAAGTTTTTTGCGGCAGCCCCTGGGTTCCAGCAGAATGGATCATGGCTCACGGTTTGGAGCCGCGGGGCATCTGGATGGCCGACGACTTCGGCCGCGGCGCATTCGCGCTTTCCGCGGGTGTGTGCGCCTTCGCCGAGGCCATGGCACGTTTCGTCAGGCACCACCATGACTCGGTGGCGATTTTTGCGACCACATGCGATCAAATGCGCCGAAGCTTCGACACGCTTGCGGCCGCAGAACGGGATCGCGCTTTCCTTTTCAACGTTCCGGCCACATGGCAATCCCCTGCAGGCTTGAGGATCTATCGCGCGGAACTGGAACGCCTGGGCCGCTTCCTCGAGGCGCGTGGCGGGCGCAGGCCGACCGCTGAGGTCCTGGCACGAATCGTCGAGCAACGCGGCCAAGCCCGGCAACGCCTGATCGAAACCAGCACGCATTGTTCGGCCCGCGAGTTCGCCGAGGCCATCGCTCGATTCCACTGGGACGGTTCGGTCTGTTCGCCGGATCATCCGGCGCCGCCTTCGAGTTCCATTCCGCTCGCCATTGTAGGCGGGCCATTGCTGCCGTCTCACTGGGATTTGCTGGACACCTTGGAGGCCGCGGGCGCGCGGGTCGTGTTAAATGCCACCGAGAACGGTGAACGCAGCCTCCTGCCTGCCTTCCCGGGTGAATGTTCCTGCCGCGACAATTCCATGACGCATATGCGACATTTAACTGTCCAAGATAATCCGGCACATGCCCTGGCTGGTTTCTATTTTGCGAACTGCGTGGATGTATTTCAGCGGCCCAACTCGCGGCTTTACACCTGGCTGGGGGAGCGCCTGACCGCGCGCGCAGTTCGCGGCATTGTGCTTTGGGTTTACACGGGTTGCGACCTGTGGCGTGCGGAAGCGCAAACCCTGCGCGAAACTTTCAGCCTGCCGGTCCTGTTGCTGGAAGCGGACGAGGCGCAACCCCGCTCGCCGCGCCACCTGGGGCGGATCCAGGCGTTCATCGAGACGCTGAGATGAACGCCCCCCCTCAGAAACTCAGCCTGGACCAATGGGATCGGCGTTATGAACAGCTCGTGCAGGCGGGATTGGTGGAAATGGATTACGGCGGGCCGCTGCGCCGGCACGTCAGCCAGCGTAACGACTTCCGGCTGCAGCACCTCCGCTTTGATGATTCGGCGGCTGCCCTGCGGCTCTGGAATTTCCTCCTCACCGAAAATGAGCGACTGCACCAGGCCCGTGCCCGAGGAGAGAAGATTGTCGGAACGATGAAAGACCTCGGCACGGTCCCGGTCATCGCTTATTCGCTGCCGGGGGTGCGGGCGTTCTACCCGGATGGCACGTGGTGGACGCCGTGCCTCATGGAATGCAGCGACAAATTGCTTCAACAGGCCGATGCGCTGGGCATCGATGCCTCCTTTTGTCCCGTGCGCGCGATGCTGCCCGCGTTTCAAAACGGCGAACATTTCCCACGGCCGGACTTGCTGATTTGCAGCGCCGGTGCCGTCTGTGACGACTTCTCGGCCATCGCACAGCGGCTGGAGAGACGAGGTTTCCCGGTTGTATGGTGGGAAATGCCGCGCCGGCGCGCACCCGAAGCCCGCGAGACCTCGTGCGCGTTGCCCGGGAATCTGGTCGCTCCGCAAATCCAGGTGGATTGCGTGCGCGAGGAACTGGAGCGCGTAGGACACGTTCTCGGCGAGCTGGCCGGCGCTGATCCGGGCGAGGCTGTTCTGGCCGGTGGCATTCGAGCGGCCAACAACGTTCGGCGACTGCTGAACGCGCTCCGGAAGGCGGTGTATTCGGCACCGGGCGCCCCGTTGCCGGCCCTCGAAATGCTCATCGCCGAAATGCTGGCGATTCATTTCTGCTCCGACCGGGCCGAAACAATCGCTGTGCTCGGCGAGCTGCTCGCAGAGGTGAATTTGCGGATCCAGCGAGGCCGATTCGTCATTGGCACGGACGCGGTCCGGGTTTTCTGGGTGAACCCGGTCGCGGATTTACGGGCCATGAACTTATTGGAGGATTGGGGCGGGCGCATCTGCGGATCGGATTACATGTTCACGCATGCGCTGGACTTGATTCCCGAAGATCTGCCCCCGCTGGAGGCGCTGGCCCGCGTGGCTTTGGCCGACCCGATGGTCGGTTCCGCCGCCGAGCGCGCCAATCGCATCGTCAACGACTGCCGCGCGTTTCGCGCCGAAGCGGTGGTCGTGTCCCGCATTCCCGGCGCCAGCCACTGCGCGTGGGAGGGAGCGCTCATCCGCGATGCGGTGCGAAAGGAACTTGGCATCCCGACAATCGAGCTTGAAATTCCGCCCGTCTGTGATGCCATGCTGCCCACGCTCGGCTCGCGGTTGCAGGCCGTCATCGAAACCGCAAGAGCCGGACGCTCGTTATGATTTGCGGCGGCATAGATGCGGGGTCACGTTCGATCAAAGTCGTGTTGTTCGACAGCGAACGATCTCAGGTTCTTGCCTCCAGCATCGCGGATCAGGGCGTCGAACAACAGCGTCTGGCGGCCGAACTGTTCGACCAGGCTCTGGCTGCCGGGCAACTCAAACGCGCGCAGGTTTCCGCCGTCGTGGCGACAGGCTACGGACGAAACGCCGTAAAATTCGCCGATACGACCATCACCGAAATTACGTGTCATGCCTGCGGAGTTCACCACCTGGCGCCCGATGTCCGCACCATCATCGAGATCGGGGGACAAGACAGCAAACTCATCATTCTCGAAGATGGCGGGCGCGTCCGGGATTTCGCCATGAACGATCGCTGCGCGGCGGGAACGGGACGGTTTCTGGAGATGCTGGCGGCGCGTCTGGATTTGAGCTGGGAAAAACTGGCCGAACTGGGTCGTCAGAGCCAAAAGCCGGCCCTCATCAGCAACATGTGCGTGGTGTTTGCTGAAACGGAGATCATTGGGCTGCTGGCGGACGGTACGCCGGTGCCCGATGTCGTTGCCGGAGTGCAGAACGCCGTCGCCACCCGGGTTTGCGCGCTGGCCGGACGTTCGATTTTTCCGCCGGTTTGCTTCACGGGCGGCGTTGCGCTGCAGCCCGGCATGGTCCGCGCTTTGGGAGAAGCTTTATCTTCCCCACTCCGCGTCGCGCCGTCGCCACAGTTCACCGGCGCGCTGGGCGCCGCGATTTTGGCCGGACGCTCGAATCGAACACTTTAACTATCCTGCTCGTTGAAAACTAAAGGTGAACTTCCACCGGTTTACTGACTGTTTCCAGCGGCGCGAGGTCCACGTCCACTTTGATCGTGACGGTTTGACCGATCAACTCTTGGGGCACTCGCCATGAGTGCGAACAGATGTCACCTCAGCCATATTCCAGTTTTCCGGACGCCACTTCCTTGCCCGCGGCGGTGATGGTGAAGGTCGGTGACGGCGGCTGGCGCGGGTGGTCTTTGCAGATAAGGGTGAAGTCGCGGTAAGTCTCACCGCCGGCTCCGACAATCCACGCTTGAATTTGAATGAGCTGCTCCACCGGTTTCGGACCGCTGGTTTTCCCAAACAGGCGGCCCCAGAACGAACCCGATGTTGAGTCCTCAGAGTCGGCTTGGCGTCCAGAGCGCTCGCACTTGACGTGCACCTCCAGAGGCGCGCCACACTTGAATGGGGTGGGCGCATCGACACCGGCTTTGACCGGCTCGCTCAAGCTCATTTTGCCGCCAGTGACAGCCAAGGTGTGGCCGGCCGCAGTCTCGACCTTGAGTTGGCAATCGATGAGCCGATAATTGCCGGGAGGGACCCTGGCTTTCCCGTTCTCGACGCCGGGGTCAAGGAGCTGCCACTTGCCGGGCGAGGCTTCCCACGCCACTTCGACGCTCTGCACTTGTTCGCCGTGCGGCTGCAACGCCAACTCGGCCAATGCTTCCGGCCACGGCTCGAGCGCCAGCGATTTGCAGTCCGGACTCAGGGCGGCTTTCCATGGCGCGGCGCCGAAGTAAAGAATCGGGCCGAACGGGATCAATGTGCTTTCCGTGGCCGAACGCTCGAACTTGCCGGAGCTGTTGAAGTCTCTCAGGAAGCAGTCTCCGCCCTGGAAATACCACTCCTTTCCGTCACGAGTGGTGATCGGTGTGCTGGGATCGCCCAGCGTCAAATCGGAATCACCATCCACGATGCCGATCTTTTGCCTGATGCCATCAAGCTCCACCGTGGTTTCCAGATACCAACCCGCTCGGAGCCGCAGAAAACCGAGGTAGGCGCTCCCGCCCGGTTGCAGCAGCCCTGAGCGCTGCTTGTAGTGATACATTCTGGCGTAATAGATTGGACGCCGGCCGCCGATCATTCTGTTTTCCGGCGCCGGGATCGGTCCGAACAGAATGGTTTCCGTCTGATCGGAGACGGCGACTTTTGCGGCGGACTTCGGCTGCTCCACCGGAGAGGCTGCGGCGTCATCGGTCAGATCGCCGTTTTGATTCAAATCCACCAGCAGGCAGTCATATCCCTTGCCGTCGCCTTTCGACTCGTCGAGACGGAACAGGAAGCCGTTGGTGGAACGGCCCAGTTGACCGTAAAGCCGATGCTTCGAAACCGGCGGAGGTTCTTTGTGGATTCCGTTCGGTTTGACGGCTTGCAGGGTTCCGGACATGCCGACGCCGCCGGGAAAAGTCACGGATTCCTCGGCCGTCAGGGTCTTCCAATCGAGGGGAAAATCCTTGGCCGACGCCAGGACGGGGGTGGCCAGGAAAACAAGCCCGCAAAGAAACGCCGATTTACTCATAAGCGACTCCTGTTCGACCAAAGGAATGTTGCGCATAGTTCTTAACTCCTGTCAACGGCTCCAAACGATTGGCAGTGGCACAGTTTAGCCGAAAAGCTGGTGGGGCGAGCGTCCTCGCGAGCCGGAAACCGAACGATTTGCCAGACCAGCGGCTCGCCGGGAGTCTCGTCCCACCGAACTGTGCCACTGCCCAACAATCAGCATCCATCAGGCCGACCACATAAAGGAGATTTCTCCCTTCGCGAGCTCCGAGAGGCTCAACTCCGCTCCGGGCCGGCGTGAACCGGGGTTGACGTTCTTGAGCCGCAAGCTCATGCTAGGTGGGTGGCGCTTCGAGGCGACAACCGCCACGCCGCGCAAGAACTATGTTGGATCGAAAACAGGAGCTGCTCCGCAATCTTCCTTCCATCACCGAACTGCTGAAAAGCGAGACCGTTGCCGGCTGGCTCCAGCAGCAACCTTCGTCGCTGGTGACCGGATGTCTGCGGGGCGCTCTCGCCGGTTTGCGGCAAGAGATTCTCGACGACGCTGCCGGGCGCTGCGGAGCTCAACACATCACGCCCGAGGCGGTGTTCAATCGCGCCCGTGAGTTGCTGCAAAGAGCCACCGCGCCCCGCGTGCGCGAAGCCATCAACGCCACCGGCATCATCCTTCACACCGGCCTGGGCCGGGCGGTCTTTCCCGGTTCGGTTGTGGATTCGATGATGGGCGAACTCAAAGGCTGCTGCACGCTGGCCGTGGACCGCGGATCCGGCGAGCGCGCCGAGCGCGATGAACTGGTGGAATACATTTTGACGGAACTAACCGGCGCGGAGGCGGCCACGGTCGTCAATAACAATGCCGCCGCCACGCTGCTCGTGCTCGCCGGGCTCGCCGCGCAGAAAGAGGTCATCGTCTCACGCGGACAACTCATTGAAATCGGCGGCTCATTCCGGCTGCCGGAAGTGATGGCGCAAAGCGGCGCGCGGCTCGTCGAGGTGGGCGCGACGAACCGCACCCATCTCAAGGACTACCAGAAGGCCGTCACCGAAAACACCGCGGCGATCCTGCGCGTGCATCCCAGCAACTATCGCGTGATTGGTTTCACCAGCGAAGTGGGGCTGCGCGAGTTGGCCGAGCTGGCGCATAGTCGCGGTTTGATTTTAATTGATGATCTGGGCGCCGGAGCGTTGCTGGACTTGAAACTCTTCGGCCTGCCGCACGAACCGACGGCCCGCGAATCGATCGAGGCGGGCGCGGACATCGTCCTGTTCAGCGGCGACAAACTGATCGGCGCGGGCCAATGCGGCGTCATCGCGGGCCGGAAAGCCTTGATTGACCGGCTGCGCAAACATCCGTTGATGCGCGCGGTTCGCGTGGACAAAACCTGCCTGATGGTTTTGGAACGGACGCTGCAACTGTTCCGCGACCCGGAACGCCTGCGGCAGGACCATCCCACCTATCGCATGATCACGACGCCGATGGCGGCGCTGGAAGCGCGCGCCCGAACGCTGGCCGAGTTGGTCGCCGCGCAGGCGCCCCAAGTCGAAGTGCAGACCTCCGAAAGCGTGGCTTACCTGGGCAGCGGCTCGTTGCCGACGGAAGGAATTCCCAGCTTCGCGGTGGCTGTTTCCGCGCCGGGAATGAGCGCTTCCGAACTCGCGCGCCGTCTGCGGATGGATGAAGCCTGTGTGTTTGGCCGGATCGAGAATGACCGCGTCCGCCTGGACGTTCGCACGGTCACAGACGAACAAGTCGCGAGAATCGCGGCGGCGCTGGGGCGGATTGCGGGATGAATATGTGCCCTGACAGAAGGAATACCCGGGTCGGTAACGGCATGGAGGCTCCGGCCGGATTGGCGGGATGGAGGGTTACCAAGGAGAGAAACATCGAACATCGAACATCGAACATCGAACGCCGAACGCCGGAATCAGCCAGGCCCAGCGCTGCATTCGATGTTGGATGTTGGAGGTTGGAGGTTGGATGTTCGGTTGCTCCATTCCCCCCATGACCGCGTCACGCCGGAACATCATGCTCGGCACGGCGGGCCACGTGGATCATGGCAAGACCGCTCTCGTGAAGCTGCTCACCGGCTGCGAGACCGACACGCTGGCCGAGGAAAAGCAGCGTGGGCTGACGATCGACCTCGGCTTCGCGCCGTGCCGGCTCGCGGACCAGCGCGTCGTCGGAGTCGTGGACGTGCCGGGCCACGTGGACTTCATCCGTAACATGGTGGCCGGCGCGCACGGTATCGACGTGGTCATCTTTGTCGTCGCGGCGGACGACGGCATCATGCCGCAAACCCACGAGCATTTGCACATTCTCACCCTCATGGGCTTGCGGCACGGCCTGGTCGCGCTGACCAAGACGGATCTCGTGGACCCAGGCCGCCGCAGCTTCGTGATTCAGGATCTCCGGCGGTTGCTCACGAACACCTTCCTGGCCGCCGCGCCGATCTGCCCCATATCCAACATCACCGGCGAAGGTTACGAAGCCTTCTTCGATTCGTTGAATCAAGTCGTGAATACGTGTGAAGATCGGCCGTGCTCCGGCTGGTTTCGCATGTGGGTAGAGGACGTGTTCAGCATTCGCGGTTCGGGCACGGTGATCACCGGCATTCCCACCCATGGCCGAATCAAGCCCGGCGACCGCCTGCACCTGCTGCCGATTGGCTTGCCGGGGCGCGTCCGGCGGATGCAGGTTTACGGCGAGGACGCGATCGAAGGCCGGGCCGGAGAATGTGTCGCGGTGAACATTCCGGAGATCGACCATCCGGCGGCCCAGCGCGGCATGCTGTTGTGTGAATCGAACGCCGCGCCGATGGTGACGATTGCGGAAGCCGAATTGCGGATCCTCGACTCGGTCAAAACCAAAGTCCAGGATTACATCGAAGCCCAGTTGCACGTGGGCACGGCGGCGGTGCCGGCTCATCTGGCAATGCTCGAACAAACGGAGATGACCGGTGGACAAAAGCAGATGATCCAGCTTCGACTGAAGGAACCGCTCCCGCTGGCGCCCGGAGAACGGTTTGTGATTCGCGCCAACCTCGCGGAATCCGTTGTCGCCGGTTTGACGACGATTGGCGGCGGACGGATTCTCGGTGTCAGCAACGCGCGGCTGCGGCGGAAGAAACAATGGACGATCGACCTGCTGGCGGCGCGGCGCGAAGCCATTGATGACTCTGAACGATGGTGCGAATTGGTGTTGCGCGAGGCCACCTCGCCTGCGGGTCTTGCCGAGTTGCAGCAGAAATGTTGGATGCGCGCCGAGGAAACCTCCGGCGTGGTGGAGCGGTTGCGTGCGGCGGGTCGCGCCGTCCCGGCGCCCGCCGGGGGCTGGCTGCATCGCGACGCGGTTCAGAAAACGGCGGGCGAAGCGCTGGCGGCCATCGAAGCTTTTCATTCGGCCAACGCCCAGCGGACGGGCATCAGCCGCGGTGAACTGCTGGCCGCGTTGAACATCAATGAATCGCTTCTGGATTTGGCCTTGGAAACGCTGCTGCAGGCGAAGCGGGTCGAGCGCAGTGGAAGCTTGCTGGCGCGCGCCGGCTGGAGCACGCGACTTTCCGATCGCGACCAGCGATTGTGCGATCAGGTTGCCGCGAAGCTGGAGCAAGCCCGCTGGGCGCCGCCCAGCCTCGAGGAGCTGGCCGTGTCCCTGGGTGAACCCTTGCCGCGCGTCGCCGCGATGGCGCTATTGCTGACGGAGCAAGGCGTGGTGGTGCGGTTGGACGAACGTGTCTGGATGCACCGGGACGCCGTGGAGGCCGGCAAGCAGACAGCCTTGAGGCTTTTAGCCCGCGCCCAAAGTTTCTCGACCATGGATTTCCGCGATGCGCTGGGCGTCAGCCGCAAATACGCCGTGCCGCTGGTGGATTATCTCGATAAAATCCGCTTTACGGTGCGCTCGGGGAACAACCGGACGCCGGGAGTCGAAGCGAAGAAACTTTCAATGCCAGATTCCACAATTCAAAAAAACTTAACCACGGATGAACACGGCGCGGCATAGCCGCAACCGAATACACTGCCTCGGAGCCGCTGGTGCAGGTTGCAGGTTGAAAGTTGCAGGTTGGTTCGCCACAAGTAACCTGCAACCTGTAACCTGCAACCTGCAACCGGGAAGATTCGCGCAGAACAATAAGATTCTTCGAGATAGTATTACAGGTAGACCCGGATGGGGCGGTAGGGCGGGCAGTCCTCTGCCCGCCGCCCGCGCCACCACACACAACGGCGCGCACGGAGTGCTGCGCCCTGCCAGGCTGTTCGTTTATCCGTGTTTATCCGTGCCTATCCGCGGTTGAATCACTGCTGAAATGAAAATTGACATTGCCAAACGCCGCCGCGTGATGGAGCGGTCGCAGGCTCTGGGACATTGCATCTGCGATGTGCGGCGTCCTTGTCCGTGCGATCTGCTGCGCAACCGGAACATCTGTCCGTGCGCCGGGGAACGGCCCGATCCGGCCGACTTGGCACGCGTGAAGTTGACGGAGATGACGCACAATGCCGGCTGCGCCTCGAAAATTGCTCCGGCTGATCTCGAGGGGGTTTTGAGCCGGCTGCCCGAAGTGAATGATCCCGCGGTGCTTTCGGGGCTGGCTGCAGGCGACGACGCGGCGATCTACAGGATTTCGGAGAACCTCTGTCTGGTGCAGACGGTGGACGTCTTCACGCCTTGCGTGGATGATCCGCGTGTGTTCGGGCGAATTTGCGCGGCGAATTGTCTTTCGGACATCTACGCCATGGGCGGCGAGCCGCGCACGGCCTTGAGCATCCTGGCGTTCCCCACCGAGAAATTGCCCGACGAACTGATGTTCCAATTGCTCGCGGGCGCGATGGAAATTTTCGAACAGGCCGGCGTGGCCCTGGTGGGCGGGCACAGCATCAAGGATGAGGAAGTCAAACTCGGCTTCGCGATCACCGGGTTGATCGACCCGGCGGTGGCGGCGGCGCTCGAGAAGCCGGCGACGGGCGACGTGTTGCTGTTGACCAAGCCGTTGGGCACGGGCGTGCTCACGTTTTGTCAGCAGATCGGGCGTGGATACGCGCGAGGATTGGCCTCGGCGCAAGCCTCGATGTGCGCGTTAAACAGCGCCGCGGCCGAAGCCATGAAGGAAGCTGGAGCGACGGCTTGCACTGACGTGACGGGCTTCGGTTTGTTCGTCCATCTCTTGCGCATGATGCGCCAGAGCAAACTGACCGCGGAAGTGTTTGCCGAGGCGCTCCCGGCCTTCGACGGCGCCGTCGAAGCGTTCCGGCAGGGCGTGGTGCCCGGCGCCATCGAGCGAAATCGCGAGTACGCCGGCGAGGCCATTCACATTGCGCCGGATGTGGACGAGGCGCTGGTCAACCTCGGGTTCGACGCGCAAACGTCCGGCGGATTATTGATCGCCGTGCCGGGCGGGCGTCTGGAACAGTTGCGGCAGTCACTGGCGCGGCGCAGAGCGGGCGGTTTTGTCATCGGCAGGATCATCGGTTCGTCCGACGGGCGGGTTCTCGTCAATCGTTCCGCGCCTGAAGCCGGTAGGGAGGAGATGCCGCGCGTCCCGGCCGACCGGCAAGTCAGCCTGCATGCGCGGCAGTTGGACGCGCAGCAGCCGGACGCGGCGCAGCGCGTCCCTACCAGTTTCAAAGGGAATCCCGACAAAGGAATCAATATCCAGGAACCAGAAAACAAATCCATGAATTCATCCGACTCCATCTCACATCAAGACGGCTGCTGCGCCGGGATTTTCAATGGTGCCGCCGCTCCGGATTCCGTCGCGGAAGCCCAACAGGCCTTCGGCGCGATGCTGCGTTTGGTCCAGGGCCCCGGGGTTCTGAGCGAGAAAACCAAGGAACTGATCCTGTTCAGCCTGGTGGTTCAGAGCCGTTGTCACCCGTGCTTCGATGCGCATTATCGCAAGGCGTGCGACATGGGGATCACGCAAGCGGAACTGGACGAGGCGGCGTGGTGCGCCATCGCGATGGGCGGCGCGCCGGTGAAAATGTTTTACCAGGAGAGCCTGCGCCAGGCGCAGGGCGGTCAAAAGAATATGGTTTAGAAATCAGTCATTCCGCACAGTGGCATGGTTTAGCCGTTCGTCATTCCATGGAGATGCCCTTTCCATGGAAACACTCCTTGTCAAGCCGGTTTCAATCAAAACAATCCACCACCACCGGGCGGGTAGTGGCCTAATTTGTAATTGCGTCGAATGAATGCAACGGTAAGGGACGCGCTGCGTCGCGGCCGGACGCGCAGCAGCGCGTCCCTACCTGGCAAATTAGGTCATTACCATCAGGCGGTGGGCCTTGTAAACCGCCGCAGATATTGCTAGGCTACGGTCATGTCAGACGCCGTTGACAAGCGGTTTTCTGCGGGCAAATTGAAACTCATCCCGGGTCTGCTCGTCGGCGGTCTGATCGGCATCGGCCTGGCTTTCCGAATCTTAAGCGCGGGCGAAACCAATCAGAACATCACCTTCAAGCTGCGCGAAGTCTCGGTCTTTGACGCGGGCAAGGACCGCTTCATGCGGGGGCAAATGTGCCGGTGCCAGGACAAACCCTTCCCGGAAGTCAAGAACTACCCCGCGTTCACCTCCCAGGCGCCGATTTTTGGCTCGGTCCGATTCGGCGCGAGCGCGGACCAGACGAACTCCGGCCTGCTCTTTTGTTTTGCCGTGGATGAAAGCCGCGGGACCGGCAAGGGCTACGACCGCCTCTACTTCGACGGGAACCGGGACCTCGACCTGCGGAACGATCCGGTCGCAAAACCCCAGCAACATCCACCCGACCACGGCTATGCCCCGAACTTCTCCGGCATCAAGGCCAAGGCGACCTTCGATTTTCTGAAAGTGAACCTGGGCACAAACGGCGGCCGCCCCAACCTTGTGGAAATCATGCCGCGCCTCCTCCTCACCGGGGACGAAAAGCAAACCTACCGGTTCATGTTTTTCGTACGCACCCGCCTTTTCGAAGGCGACATCCAGATCGCGGGCGAAAAATTCCATGTCCAGCTCGGGAATGATTATCTCATATCCCCCAGCCTTGACTTTCCCGGCACCGCCCTCGTGTTGAGCGGGGGCAAAACCTATTTTGACTGGTGGGGGGGCGACCGGCTATCGGCCATGCACAAGGTGAACGGCCGCTTTTTCAGCTTTTCGGTCAGCCCGGCCGGCGATGAGTTGACCGTGCATCCGTATCAGGGAGACCTGGGGACCTTTGAGATTGGGCCGGGCACCCGGACGCTGACCAACCTTGGAGTGTCAGGCTCGTTTGAAGCCCGGGATTGGGCCGTGCCGGTGGGCGGGGACATCAAAGACGGCCGGCCGGTCAAGGTCAGCCGTTGTCAGGTGCCGGTGGGCGACTACCTGCCGGAATATCTCACGTTGCAGTTTGGCCGGCTGCAAATTGCCCTTTCGCAAAACTACCATTCGGAAGGCAAACGCCAGAGCCGGGCCGGACGGCCGATCGTTTACGGAATAACGATCCGCAAGGACCGGCCGTTCGTCTTTGATTTCTCCAATAAACCGGATGTGATGTTCACGTCACCGACCGACAGCCAGCGGGTCAAACCGGGCGACACTCTCATGGTGGCGGCCGTGCTGACGGACCCGAAGCTCGACATTATGATCCGCCGGCTGGAGGACACTTCGCACAAGCAGACCAAGGATGCCGAGGGCAAGGCCCTGGGCTATCAACGGAGCCTGTCGCTGGATCCCAAGGTGATCATCACGCGGGCCAATGGCGAGAAAGTGGCTGAGGGCGTCATGCCCTTTGGCTGAGACGGCACCTGCGGGTACTCATGGCGGGTACCAAACGATCTCAAGTTGGACGGCAGGGAAGAAACCTTCAACGTGCAGGTGCTTTACGACACGGCGGAACTTTACGGGAAAGTCAGCGCCAGCCGGTCCATCGCCGTCTATCGCGAATGAGCCGGACCGGCGTTACAACTCATGCCGGGTTCTTCGGTATGCGCTCTGAATCCTTTTGCGGCACGGCAAAACAGGGTTCAATGGCGCCGCAAGTGGTGCATTCGAGGCAGCGGATGCAACCCGACACGTTGACTTTCTGATCCACCTTGACGCCCATGGAGCAGCGGCTGCGGCAGAGATTGCATTCCACGCATTCCTTGGGATTGAAGCGGAGGTGGAACAGGCTGAACCGATTGAACAGCGCGAGAAAACCGCCCAAGGGGCAGAAGATGCGACACCAAGGGCGGTGGACGAAAAGCGCGACCGCAAGGAACAAAAGGAGGATTGCCGATTTGAACCAGCTCATCAGCCAGCCGTGGCCGGCGAGAACGCTTTTGATCGAGTAGGGCAAGCCGGCTTCCAACGCGCCGGCCGGACACAGCCGGCAGATGGAAACCACCTGCTCATCATAAGGAATCCCGCGGAATCCAAGAATCAGCGGCAGCAGGATTACCAGGCCAGCCAGTACGACATAGCGGGTGTAGCCGACCCAACCCGGCAAGCTGATTTTTCTCTTGGAGATCCGGCCGAGCAGGTCCTGCAGGAAACCAAATGGGCACGCCCAGCCGCAAACCAATGATCCGCTCACCGCACCCGTCAGCAGCAGCAATCCAATGAGCAGGTAAGGCGCCTCGAACGCCGCCGGCAGCAGCGCGGCATAATTGGCGGCCACACCCACGGGGCAGGCAAAGGACGACCACGGGCATGAGTAGCAGTGGAAAACGCAGCCGGGAATGCCGTGAAGCCATTGGCCCACCGGCGCCAGCCATACGCCGAGCAACCCGGTCTGCACCCACGGGCGGGCGCGCGAAAGTTTCCGGCCGAGGGCGGTCGGCGGGCGCTGCTGACAATTGGGCACAGGGCATTCCATGGAGAAGGGGCGGCCACGCCGTGTGGCCGAAATCATTTCAGTCAGGTAGGACAAGGAGTCTTGGCCCCGGTGTCTACCCGCACCTTCCAGGTCAGTGGCGCGGCATTCGCCTGTTGTTTGGCCCAGCGATCGAGCGCCTCGGCTTGAGCGGCCGGGTCATCCAGTTTGGGCGGCGGAGGAGGCGCAATTTGGTTTGGGTATTGGAGACCGCCGGAGGAAAAGGCTTTGACCAACTGGGTTTCCCACGCGGTGCCGCCCCCAAGGGTGTCCACGTTGGTCAGGTGCCGCGCGCCGCAGTAACACAGGACCACGCCAATCGCTGCCGCGACGAAACCCGGCCAGAAATCGTGGCGCTCGAGATCGCGCAACGCGGGATTCACCGGAGGTTGTGGGACGCGTCGGAACATGGTCAGGGCGAGAGCGGGTAAAGGAGGCCGTGAAGAATTCTTCCTCGGGCTCGTCTTCGATTTGAAAACGGGGTGATGGAGTGATGGAGTGATGGAGTGCTGCCGGACCGGAACTCTCCAATACTCCAATACTCCAATACTCCGATACCCCCGGAAGGCTGGCGGAGGTGGATGGGAATCGAACCCACCTGAGACTTTGTTGAGCCCCACACTGGTTTTGAAGACCAGGAGCGCCACCAGGCCGCCTTACACCTCCGTGCCGGGCGGCTGTGCCGCAAGCCAATGGCCGCGCCCGGTTCCAATACGTCATGCGTGAACAGCTTCACGTCACGTGCAGTTGTGCAGGATTTTGCCGGGAAGTTCAATCGGAAAACCGGAGTCGGCAGCGGCGTAAATATCCATTGTCATTTTGGCTTTAACCGTGCTATACACACTGTCCGCTTCGGCTCGGAGCGACCCAGTTAACCATCAAGAAATCATTTATGTCACAGCATCGGAGTCTGCGAGCGGCTGCCAAGTTGGGCGGCAAACGGAATGTCCTCAAGCGCTTTGAACGCACGGAACTGCTCAAGAAACGCGGCCAGTGGAAAGAGGGCGACCGGATCACCGGTCTGCGTAAGACCAAGCCGGAAGTCTGATCTGGCATTAACACGTTAAGAGCGTTAAATCGTTGAAACGTTGAATCGTGGACCTGGTTTGACGATCTGACGATGTAACCATTAAACGATTCGGCGGCTCAGCGCTTTGAACGTTCGCCTGCACAAATTTCTGGCGGAAGGCGGCGTGGCTTCGCGGCGCGCCAGCGAGCAGTTGATTCGGGACGGGCGCGTGAAGGTGAACGGCGAAATCGTCCGTCAACTCGGCACCCGGATCGACCCGCGGCGAGATCAGGTGCTCGTGGACCAACGGCCGGTCCGGGCCAAACGCAAGCTTTACGTTGCCCTTCACAAACCGCGCGGCTGTGTCTGCTCGCGCCGGGACGAGTTTGGCCGCAGAACGGTTTACGAGTTGCTGCCCCGGGAATGGAGCAATCTCTATTCCGTGGGGCGTTTGGATTACAGCACAGAGGGATTGATTTTCCTGACCAATGATGGAGAATTCGCCCTGCGCCTGACGCACCCGCGGTATGCCGTCCGCAAGAAGTACCGGGCCACGGTTGAGGGCCGTGTGGAGGAAGAGGTGTTGAGACACTTCTCCCGCGGGGTACTCGAGCAGGGCGAAAAACTGAAAGCGCAAAACGCGCGACTGATTTCGTCCAGCCTCTCGCAGAGCGTGGTGGAACTGGAACTGACTGAGGGCAAAAACCGCGAGGTGCGGCGGCTGTTTGAATCGCAAGGCCTGGCGGTAAAGCGGCTGCAGCGCACACAAATTGGAAAAATCAAGCTGGGCGAGCTGAAACCCGGCAAATGGCGGACATTGACAGAACCGGAGATTAAATCTCTACTTGAGTGAGTTATGAAAATGAAATTCTGGTCGGTTTACGTGACGATGATTTCCACGAGCTTGCTCGCACAGGAAGCCAGCCCGCACTCTCCCTACGTCCAGCAGGAGTCGAACGCGCCGTCGATTAGCAATGCGCCGACCGCCGTCATCGAAACTCCGCCCGCCTCGCCGGCGGTGACCGCCGCCGCTCCCGGGCCGACAAATCCGCCGGCCGCCCGGCCGGCGAAGAAAAAAGCCGCCGCCAGAAAACCCCGGCATGCCGCCCCCGCCGCGGCCGAATTGAAAACCGTCCCCCTCATTCCGGGATCGGCGGTTGTCGCCGCCGATCATGTGAATGTCCGCGGCCAGGCAAGGCTCAGGGGCGAAATCCTCACCCGGCTGACGAACGGCGAGCCGGTGACCGTGATCGAGGAAGTGGAGCTCAAACATTCCGGGCCGGAGGAGCCTTCCGTGTGGGCAAAGATCGCTCTGCCTCAAAAAGTGCGCGTATGGGTGTACGCGTCCTACATTGACCCGACGAACAAAACCGTCATCTCCAAGAAGCTGAACCTGCGCGGCGGACCGGGGGAAAATTACAGCGTCCTGGGAACCTTACAGCGCGGCGAGGCCGTGAAGGGAATTGAGACCAAAGGCAAATGGATGGAAATCGAGCCGCCTGCCGGCGCTTATGCCTTCATGGCGGCGCAGTATCTCAAGCAGGAGCCGGCGGCGCTGGCCGCAGCCACTCCGGCGGCACCCACAACCGTGACCGAGGCGCCGTCCGCCGCGGAAACCACGACCGAGATCATGCCGGGAACGAATGAAATCGCCGCCGCCACAACCAACGAAATCGCCGCCCCGGCGCCCGCGGTAGAGGAACCGCTGCCGCCGCGCATCGTGCAGCGGGAAGGGATCGTTCGCTACACGGCCAGCATTCAGGCTCCGACCCTGTTTGAGCTGGTCAGCCCCGACAGCCACAAACCGATCGATTACCTGTACACGACGTCCCCCAACCTCGATCTCAACCGCTATAAAGGGCTGCATATTATTGTCACGGGCGAGGAAGGTTTGGATGAACGCTGGAAACTGACGCCCATTATCACCATACAACGGATCCAGGTGATCGAGTGATGGCGTTGGCCAACCTCATCGACGGACGGGCCGTCGCCGCTCAAATCCAGGCCGAGCTCGCCCGCCGCGTCGCCGCCCTCAAAACGCGAGGCGTCCAGCCCGGTCTCGCATTCGTGCGGGTGGGCGAGGACCCGGCGTCCAAAGTGTATGTCGGTCGAAAAGAGAAAGCCTGCGCCGAACTGGGCGTTTTTTCCGAGACGTTCGTTTTGCCCGGAACCGCCGGCGAAGCCGAGTTGCTGGCGCTGCTGGCGCGGTTGAATGACGAGGCGCGCTTTCAGGGAATCCTCGTGCAGACGCCGCTCCCCCGGCACATCCGCCAGGAGATCGTGTCTTGCGCCGTGCGGCCCCAAAAGGACGTGGACGGTTTTCATCCGGTGAACGTGGGCAAGTTGATGCTCGGTGATCCGAGCGGGTTTCAACCCTGCACGCCGGCGGGAATTCGCGAATTGCTGGCGCGGTCCGGCGTGCGGACCGAGGGCGCCGAGGCGGTCATTCTCGGCCGGGGCAATCTGGTCGGCAAACCGATGGCCGCCATGCTGTGTCAAAAAGACCGGCAGGCGAATGCCACGGTCACGATTTGTCACTCGGCCACGCGCGGGATCAAAGCGCACTGCCTCCGGGCGGACATCCTCGTCGCGGCCATCGGCGTGCCGAAGTTCGTGAAAGCCGACATGGTCAAGCCCGGCGCCGTGGTGATCGATGTGGGAGTCAACCGCGTGGCGGATCCCGGCTCGAGAGGCGGCTCGCGGCTGATAGGCGACGTGGATTTTGCGAACGTGCAGCCGATCGCCGGGAAAATCACGCCCAATCCCGGGGGGGTTGGCCCGATGACCATTGCCATGCTGATGCGCAACACGGTGCGCGCGGCCGAACTGGCGGCGGGAATTTGCACTCTGAAATCCTGAAACCTGAAACCATGCAAGCCACTCGAATTCTGCCCGACTTACAGTGCTCGCTCGTGTGCGAGGAAATCCGCCAGGAAGTGACCGGAAGCTTCTTCCTGATCGGCGTCGTCAATTTCATCCGCGTGCCGCAGTTGCCGATCGTGGCGCTGAAGTTGAGCGTGTTCAACCGGTGGACGGCCGGACTCGGCCAGTTCACCGAAAGCGTCCGTCTCATCGCTCCGGACCAGACCACGGTGCTGCGCAAAGGAGAGGTGAAGTTTGCGTTGCAGGATGCGAATCTGCATGCCACGAACGTCACCGTCTTCCCGCAGGTGGAGTTCAAGACCGCTGGCACCTATTACGTCGAAGTGCTCGTGGACGATGTGATGAAACTGCGCTATCCCGTCCCCGTGATGCTCGTGCCTCCGCCGTCGCAGAATCCCCAACCGCCCGCCGGCGGTCCAACGCCGGCACCGTAGAACCCACACACCGGGGCTGCGGGCACATCGTAACCGGCCACACAGCCCCACCGCTGCCGTCAGAGACAACCACTGACAAACGCCCCGCCCGTCGGTATTATCCAGGGCATGATTGAACGGTTGTTCGCCAACCGGCGGCGCAACTGCTTTTGATGAAATCACCGGCGCAAACAGGCCTGGAGGGCTGGCAACCGCTGACGCCGCGCGGCGTGGCGGCCTTTGCCCGAGCCTCGCTCAAGCGGCTGCTGCTGGTTCAATTTGTCTTCGCCGTGCTGGCCGCGGCCGCGGTGGCATGGCTGTTGTCCACAGGCTGGTTCCCCACGATCCGCGCGGCCATTCATGCTCTGCCGGCACGGGGGGAAATTCGCTCGGGCCGGTTGGATTGGGCGGGCGATTCGCCGCAACTTCTGGCGGAGGGCAACTTTCTCGCCTTGGTGGTCGATCTGAATCACAGGGGCCAGGTGCGTTCGCCGGCGCACCTCCAGGTCGAATTCGGACGAAACACCGTTCGGCTGTTCTCCCTGTTCGGATACCTCGAATGCGGTTACCCGCGAGGCTCGTCCCTGGCGCTGAACCGCCCGGCACTGGAGCCCTGGTGGGGAGCCTGGGAGCCGCCGATATTGTGGACGACCGTGGCCGTCACCCTCGCGGGATTGATGGTGAGTTGGAGCTTGCTGGCAACCGGGTACGCGTCAGCGGTCTGGCTGATCGGATTTTTCGCCAATCGGGCTTTGAATCCGTCGGCGAGCTGGAAACTGGCCGGCGCGGCATTGATGCCGGGGGCCCTGCTCATCACCGCGGGAATCCTGCTCTACGGGCTGGAAGTGCTCGATCTGGTGGGATTCATAGCCGCGGTGGCGGCCCATTTTGTGACGGGGTGGTTCTATTTGTTGCTCAGCCCATTCTTCGCGCCAAGGCTGCGCTCCCGAGCCGTCGCGGAAGACAATCCGTTTGCCGCGCCGCCGGATGGCAGGGCCGGACCCGTGGCAGAGGAACTGGAGCCGCCGCCGCCGCCGCGTTGATCCGGGGCACCGGCGAAGCGGCGCCCTCGATGCTGTTTATGGACTCGGAACACGTGTTGCAGGTTGCCGCCGGTTCGTTTAGTGTCGCGCCATGAGTTTCGTGGTCCGGCCGTTTCGTGGTCTGCTGGTCCTCCTGCTCGGGCTGAGCCTGGAGGGCTGTCTGCCATCCAGTGACAGCCGGATGGAAGAGGAAAAGGAACCGCATTTTCTGGCGGGCAGAAGCTGCATCAACAGTATGGATTACAAGGGCGCGATTGAAGAGTTTGAGAAAGCCCTGGAAGCCAACCCGCACTCGGCATCGGCCCATTTTCAACTGGGGTGGTTAAACGAGGAGAAAGAGCCCGACCCAGCCGCCGCGATTTATCATTACGAGCAGTTTCTGAAACTGCGCCCGCATTCGGACAATGCCGAAGTGATCCAACAGCACATCATCAACTGCAAACAGGATCTCGCCAAGACCATTTTGCCCCTGCCCGTCGCCCCGGGCATGCAGCATGAGTTTGAACAACTGGCCGAGGAGAACAAAGGGCTGCGCGACGAACTCGAAAGGTGGCGGGCTTACGCCAGCCGCCTGCAGGCGTCCACGAATCCACCCCCCCCGCCTGCCGGTCCTGCCAGAACCGCACAGCCTTCCCCGACAACAACGGTTCCACAGACGGCTGCGGGACAGACTGCAGCGGCCGACAATCATCCGCAGACAGCCGCCGCGCAAGCGCGCGCTTATGTCGTAAAGCCGGGCGATTCCCCCTATTCGATCGCCCGGAGAACCGGAGTCAAGCTCGAGTCACTTTTGGCTGCCAATCCCGGCCTTGAACCCCGGCGACTTCGGCCCGGGCAAACCTTGAGTCTTCCATCACCCTGACCCCTGCCGCCGCGCCTTCGCAATTGAATCCACCCGGACTGGCTCAGGGATTCCGCTGGCTGATTTTCAGAACCGCCCCGGATTGTGCGCTTCCCGGATGTCTGCAATTGTGTCCGGGTCAGCGCGGAAGTCCCGCGCGAACTAGCCCGAATTTCCGGTCGCGGCCGGACGCGCGGCAGCGCGTCCCTGCCTGTCAAGCAGGAGGCCGCCGGAAAATGGGTAGTGGTATAGTTTGCTGGGGCGAGACTCCCGGCGAGCCGCTGGTCGGAAGGATCTTTCGCTTTCCGGCTCGCGAGGACGCTCGCCCCACCCACCGTTTGGCTAAACTGTGCCACTACCGAAAAATGTCTTGGTTGGACGCCGGCCGCTATCTTTACTAAAAGGGGTCGGTATGCGACGCTGCGTGTCATGTCACTCGCCGGCAGAGCAGCCCTAGGCCCCCCCGTGAAGATGCGTTTTCAAATCGAATGAACAACGGCGCCAATCATCGTCTGACCTCGGTCCTCTCACGCTGCGTTCCCGGCGCCTCCAGCTTTTGCAACTACCGGCGGCAATGGCTGGCCGGCGATGTGCTGGCGGGTGTCAGCGTCTGCGTGGTCATGATTCCTTCCGTGACCGCCTATGCCCGGCTGATCGGGCTGCAGCCCCAGCACGCTCTTTACGCCGCGCTCGTGCCGCTCCTGGTCTATCCCTTCTTCGGCAGTTCCAGGCAGGTGATCGTCGGCCCCGATATCGCCATCTCTTTGTTGATGGCCGGCGCCATCGCCCCGCTGGCAGGCGGCGATGCGGTCCGCGCCGCCGCCCTGGCCGCCCTGCTGGCCTTGTTCAGCGGTTTGCTCCTGCTCCTGGGAGCCCGCGCCCGGATCGGCGCGGTGGCGGATTTTTTTTCGAAACCAGTCCTCGTCGGCTATATGACCGGCGCGGCACTGATTCTGGTTGCCTCGCAACTCGGCGGTTTGCTGGGCATCCCCCTGAAGAACAATGATTTTTTCCCGCGCCTGTTCGAAATCGCCGGCAAACTGAGCCAGGCTCACTGGCCGACGTTGTTGCTGGGGTCGGTTTTGCTCGTGTTGCTCTTCAACCTCCGCCACTTTGCGCCGAGAATCCCGGCCGCGCTGGTCGCCTGTGTCCTCGCCATCGCCACCTCAATGCTTCTGCGGCTGGAAGACCACGGCGTCGCGGTGGTCGGCGCGTTTCCAGGCGGGTTACCCCGGTTCTCCCTTCCGATCACCGACTGGCGGGATGTCCACACCCTCCTGCCGGCCGCCATCGGCATCGCCTTGTTGACCTACACCGAAGGCATCCTGCTGGCCCGCGCGTTCGCGGCAAAGAACGGTTATGAAGTTGAACCCAACCAGGAATTGACCGGGCTCGGCCTGGCGAACATGTTGACCGGCCTGTTTCAAGGGTTTTCCGTCACCGGCAGCCAGGCCCGCACGACGATCAACGACGCCGCGGGCGGGAAAACGCAAATGGTCAGCCTGGTTGCCGCCGCAACCCTGGCGCTGTTTCTTCTGTTCCTCACCCCGCTGCTGGCACGGTTGCCCACGGTGGCCCTGGCCGCGATCCTCATCCACGGCGGCTCAACGCTCGTCGAGTTTGAGGCGATGAAGCGCATCTACCGTTTTTATCGCACGGCAGCCATCATGGCCGCGTTGACCACCCTCGGTGTCCTGGCGGCGGGTGTGGTCCCGGGCATTCTGTTCGGCGTCGTGCTGTCCCTGCTGGGCTTGATCAGCCGGGTTTCGCACCCGCCCGACGCCGTCCTGCGCGAGGTTCCCGATCACGGGTTCCATGACTTGGGCGTGGCCCCCGCAGGACAGACCATTCCCGGACTGGTGGCCTACCGATTCTATGCGCCGTTGCTGTTCTGCAACTCCGGCTACTTTGTCGAACGCGTGCGCCAGCTCGTCGCCGCCAGCCCGACACCGGTACGCTGGTTCCTGCTCGACGCCCAGGCCATCACCGACATTGATGTAACCGCGGCCGAATCAATCCATATGCTGCGCCAGGAACTCCGACGCCGGGGCATCGATCTGAAAATCGCTCATGCCAATCGTCCGTTCCGCGAGATTCTCGAACGAACCGGCCTGGCACGCGAGATCAGTGAAAGGAGCTTCTTTTCATCGGTGCACGAGTGCGTGGAAGCGTTCCGCAGTTCCCTGGGCCCCCGGGCGCAATAACCCCGGGTGTGCTGGACAAGACACTGCTGCCGGACCCCGCAATCCCGCGTGTCACGGGGTCACATGTTTGGAGTCGAACGGGCCGGGTGGCGCATCGGCGCTGGCCGGCTCGCGATGTCCGCCCGCCGTTCCACGAACGCGGCCGTGCAGCACGAGTGAAATGCGAACCTGCAAACCATCCCGGCTCGACCTGGCACTGGCCGGCGTTTGTCGGAACTGTCCGTTTTGCCGTGCTTATCAGCGGGTTTATGGCCGCAAGCCCACGAAGCCGCGGAACTTCGAGAGAAAGCCGATGCCTGGAGTGTCTGCCAAAACTCACTTTCGCATCGGGTAGGGCTGGCCTGGGCGCAGCCGTGGACGCGACGCAGCGCGTCCCTCCCTATCCGGAATTTCTTTTGGCAAACGTTCTACCCGTTCAATTTGCTGGCATGAATGCCTGGTTGTGTTAGAGGTGGTTCGCGCTCCGAAACGCGCGGCGTTGCCTGACACTCAAACATGAAAAGAATCCGGCTGGTCCTGGTATTGGTCGTCCTCGGCGGTATCGCAGTCGGCCTTTGGCTCTGGCATAGCCGGACTCAAGCCACAGCAAGCGATCAACTGAAGCTGTTCGGGAACGTGGATATCCGCCAGGTGCAACTCGCCTTCAACGGGAACGAGCGGATCGCCGCGGTGCTGGCTCAGGAAGGCGACCGTGTCAAAGCGGGCCAACCCCTGGCCGAGCTCGACACCCAACGGTTGGAAGCCAAAGTCGCCAGCCGCGAAGCCCAGGCCGCCGCGCAACATGAAGTCGTCGCCCGCCTCCAGGCGGGAAACCGGCCCGAGGAAATTCGTAAAGCCCGCGCCGACATGGAGGCCGCTCAGGCCGATCTGCAAAACGCCGAGCTCACCTGGAACCGCGTGTCCGGGCTCGTCACACAAAATGTCGACAGCCAGCAGCGCGCGGATGACGCCCGCGCGGCTCTCGATGTGGCCAAAGGCCGGCTGACCTCCCTCACCGAAACCTACAAACTGATGGTGCTCGGCCCGCGCCACGAAGACATCGCCGCCGCCAAAGCCACCCTCCGGGCTTATGAAGCGGACCTGGCGCTGGCGCGGCGCGAACGGGCTGATGCCACGCTCTACGCGCCCACCAATGGCGTCATCGAAGCCCGTCTCCTGGAGCCGGGCGACATGGTTTCGCCGCAGAAACCGGTGTTCACGCTGGCGCTCGACGATCCATTGTGGGTGCGGGCTTACGTGCCGGAGACGGGCCTGGGAAAAATCCGGCTTGGGATGAGGGCTGCGGTAACCACCGATAGTTTCCGAGACAAACAGTACGGCGGCTGGATCGGCTTCATTTCCCCGACGGCGGAATTCACGCCGAAGACGGTGGAAACCGCCGAGGTCCGCACCCGGCTCGTCTATCAAGTCCGCGTCTTTGTGCGCAATCCGCAAGGCGAGTTGCGCCTCGGGATGCCCACCGTGGTAACGATCCCGCTCCACCAGTCACAAACTGCGGGCGCGGACACCGCAGCCCAGCCGGCCGCGCAAAGTGAGCTGGGCCGCGAGTGAACGATCTGAAATCGTTCCAGAGCGTTTGCCGAACTTCGCTCGAAAACTGAGGGGTTGGCGGCGGTTAGCTCGATCCGGCTTGTTCGTCCCGATTCTGACCGGGGCTATGTTCTTGTCGTTCCTACGGAACTTCGGCTGCGGTCGCTGCGCTCGCATTGCGACGAATGTAAAGATCAACGACGGGAGCCAGCCGGCGATGACGTTCGTATTTCACTCCAAGCGAATCGGCTGGCTCCCGTTCAGTCCTCACTATTGACACTCAGGAAGCATTTGAAGCAATGTTCGGCGCATGCCGCGCAAGCTGCGAGTCGAATGCGAGGGAGTGATTCATCACGTGATGAATCGGAGCGACCGGCGATGAAACCGGCGAAATGAGCCGAAGGTGCCAATAGTGACGACTGATCCCCATGATGGTGTGCTGGAGTTGCGCGGTGTGCACAAGCAATTTGTCGCCGGCAAACGCGTGATTCCGGCGCTGCGCGGGGTCAGCTTTAACCTGCGGCGCGGCCAGGTAACGGGATTGATCGGCCCCGACGGCGCCGGCAAGACAACTTTGATGCGGCTGGCCGTCGGTTTGCTGGCGCCCGACCAAGGCCAAGTCATGGCGTTGGGTTTCGACGCCACGCGCGAGTCGCTGGCGGTGCAAGCCAGAGTCGGCTATATGCCGCAGCGTTTCGGGCTCTACGAGGACCTTTCGGCGCAGGAAAACCTCGATTTGTACGCCGACTTGCAGGGAGTGCCCCACGAAGCCCGGGCCGCGCGGTTCGACGAACTGATGCGGATGACCGGATTGGCCCGTTTCACCACGCGGCTGGCCGGCCGGTTGTCGGGTGGAATGAAACAGAAACTGGGCCTGGCCTGCACCCTGGTGCGCCCGCCTCAACTGCTGTTGCTGGACGAGCCGACCGTCGGCGTTGACCCCGTGTCGCGCCGCGAACTGTGGCAGATCGTCTATCGGCTCGTGCGACAGGAAGGCATGACCGTGCTGCTCAGCACCGCGTATCTGGATGAAGCCGAACGCTGCGAAGAAGTCATCTTGATGCACGAAGGTGAAGTGTTGGGCCACGCCCCGCCGCGACAGTTTCGGGACCGATCGAAGGGCCGGACCTACATGCTGACCGCCCCGGGCCAACGCAAGCGTGTGGTGCAAGCCCATCTTGCCGCCATACCGTCGGTCGTAGATGCGCTCATTCAAGGCGAACAGGTGCGATTGGTCATGGACAGCGAAGAGCCTCCGGCGCTGGCCAGACTGTTGCCGGCTATCCCCGGGGTTTCGATCCAGCCGGTGCCGCCGCGCCTGGAAGACAGTTTTTTGGCGATGCTGAAAGAGCGCCGCGCCGGAACCGGGACGACGCGATCTCAGGCGCAAACCGGGCCGGAACCGGGCCGGGCCAGAAACGGCCGCGACCACGTCATCGAGGTCAGCAGGGTGAAACGGCGCTTTGGCGATTTCTACGCGGTTAACGGCGTGAGCTTTCACGTGGACCGGGGGGAGGTGTTCGGCCTGCTGGGCGCCAACGGCGCCGGCAAGTCCACCACTTTCCGGATGTTGTGCGGCCTGCTGCCGGCCACCGAAGGCAGCTTGCGCGTGGCGGGTGTGGACCTGCGGCGCGCCGCGGCGACGGCGCGATCGCGGGTCGGTTACATGTCCCAGAAGTTCTCGCTCTATGGCAATCTCACCGTCGACGAAAACCTCCGTTTTTTCAGCAGCGCCTACGGATTGTCGGGCCGACGCCAGCGGGAGCGGAAGGGTTGGGCACTGGAACAATTTGAACTCGCGCCGCTGGCTGACGCTCGCAGCCTCGACTTGCCGCTGGGCCACAAGCAGCGTCTGGCCATGGCTTGCGCGCTGATGCACGAGCCGGAGATTCTTTTCCTGGACGAGCCGACTTCGGGCGTGGACCCGCTGGCCCGGCGCGAGTTCTGGAGCCGCATCAACTCGCTGGCGGAGCAAAACGTCACCATCCTGGTCACCACGCATTTTATGGAGGAAGCGGAGTATTGCGACCGGCTGGCGATCATGGCCGACGGCGAAATTCTCGCGCTGGACACGCCGGAGGAAATCAAACGGCGCCAGCGTTCAACCGAACACCCCGAGCCAACGCTGGAGGATGCGTTTGTCGCGCTGATCGAGAATAGAGGGCAACCGGCGCAAGAGGTGTCATCGCAAAACCCTCGATGGAACCACGAAGATTGATGCCATTGCTGGGAGATAAGAATGCGACGGCAGCCGCGCCACCGCGCGGCGGGGGAACAATGCGGCTGCGCGGGTTGATTCGAAAAGAGTTTTATCAAATCCTGCGCGACCCGAGCAGCATCGCCATTGCTTTCCTCCTGCCGATCGTGCTGTTGCTTGTTTTCGGTTACGGAGTGTCGCTCGACGCGGAGCACGTGCCCGTCGCGCTGGTCATCGAACAGCCCGGCGCGGATGCCCTGAGTTTCGCCGGTGGATTCGAGCAGTCGCGCTACTTCCAGCCCGTGCTGATGCGCGATCTGCGCGAGGCGGAGCAGGCCTTGATGGACCGCCGGGTGTCAGCCATAGTGCATTTGCGATCGGACTTCGCCCGGCAGTTGCGCCAGCCCGACGGCGCGCCCATCCAGGTGATCGTCAACGGAGTGGATGCCAACACCGGGCAGCTTATCTTCGGTCACGTGCAGGGTGTCTGGCGGACATGGCTCCAGAGTCACGCGCAGGCGGGCGGCGAAACGCTGGCGGTGCCGATCCGGCTCGAGCAGCGGGTTTGGTTCAACAGCGAACTGCGCAGCCGCAACTTTCTGGTTCCGGGCCTGATCGCGATCATCATGACGCTGATCGGCGCGCTGTTGACGGCGCTGGTGATGGCGCGCGAATGGGAACGCGGCACGATGGAGGCGCTGCTGGTGACGCCGGTGACGATGCGCGAGGTGCTGGTGGGCAAGCTGGTTCCCTATTTCGTGCTGGGCATGGGTGGCATGGGGTTGTCGGTCGCGATGGGAATCGGGCTGTTCGGCGTGCCGCTGTGCGGTTCGTTGTGGCTGTTGTTCGCGGCCGCATCGCTGTTCCTGCTTGCGGCGCTCGGCATGGGCCTGCTGATCTCCACGGTGACGAAGAATCAATTCGTGGCCGGCCAGGTCGCCATCCTCACCACCTTCCTGCCCGCATTCATCCTGTCGGGATTCATCTTCGACATCGGCAGCATGCCGGCGGTCGTTCAGGCGATCACCCGGATTCTGGCGGCGCGGTATTTCGTGGCGATTCTGCAGACGGTTTTTCTGGCCGGCAACGTCTGGTCGGTGGTGTTGCCTAACGCGCTCGCGCTGGCCTTGATGGCCGCATTCTTCCTCGGCGTGAGCCGGCGCAAGTTGATGAAACGGCTCGAATAGGAAACGACATGTTCAGGCGCATCCAAGCACTCATGATCAAAGAGTTCCTGGCCTTGTTGAAGGACAAGCGGAGCCGGACGGTGGTCTTCATCCCGCCGATCCTTCAACTGCTGGTGTTCGGCTATGCGGCCACCTTCGATCTGAACCGCATCCCGTTTGCGGTATACAACGAGGACGGCGGCGCGGCGGCGCGCGAACTCGTGTCGCGGTTTGCCGGCTCGCCCAACTTCCGCCAGGTGGCGGTGTTGACCCATGAGGAACAGATCGCTCCGCAGGTTGACCGAAAGCGCGTGCTGATGGTGTTGCACATCGGACCCACGTTCAGCCGCGAGTTGCTTCACGGACGCGCCGGACCCGTCCAGGCGATCGTGGACGGACGCAACTCCAACACCGCGGCGATCCTGCTGAACTACGTCAACACCATCGTCGCGGCGTTCAACGCCCACTGGTTGCAGCAGACCGGTGGAGCCACGGCGGTGGCGCGGCTCGAGACGCGGGCCTGGTTCAACCCGAACCTGCTGAGCCGCTGGTTCATCGTGCCCGGCATTGTGGGGGTGCTGACGCTGGTGGTCACCACGCTGGTAACGGCGCTTTCCGTCGCGCGCGAGCGCGAGCAGGGCACGTTTGATCAACTGCTGGTGACGCCGTTTCGCCCGGTGGAAATTCTGGTCGGCAAGGCGCTGCCGGGATTCATCATCGGGATTTTCGAAGCCACGCTGATCATCCTGATCGCGACGTTCTGGTTTCAGGTGCCGTTGCGCGGCAGCCCGCTGACACTCTACACCGGAATGTTCTGTTTTCTGCTCTCCACCATCGGGATGGGGCTGATGATCTCGTCGCTGGCCGTGACGCAGCAGCAGGGGCTGCTCGGCGCGTTCCTGTTCCTGGTGCCATCCATCATTCTGTCCGGTTTTGCAACGCCCATCGCCAACATGCCGCACTGGGTGCAACAAATCACCTACCTCAACCCCATGCGCTACTGCCTGATCATCCTGCGCGGGGTGTTCCTCCAGGGCACGCCTTTCCATCTGCTCCTCGGTCAATTCTGGCCCATGGCGCTCATCGGCGTGGTGAATCTCGCCCTGGCCGGCTACCTGTTCCGGCACCGGCTCTATTGATGGCGCGCGTGACCGCAACTCCACCACGTTAACAACCGGCCGGCTGCTTGCTGAGCGAAAGCATCTATTTCGTTCTGCGCTTCCGCTCCTCCGCGTTTCCGTGATCCTGCGGTCCGGAGTTAATCGCGGAAGAGCGGAAGATCGGAAACACGGAATCGGCAAGCCGCATTCTGCCTCGAGCGTCGGCACGGGCACACATGGACACCATGACCGGGAGTTGCCGGCCCGGCTCCGCGGGCGCTGCAGAAATCGGCAGTGGCACAGTTTAGCCGAAGGGTGGGGCGAGCGTCCTCGCGAGCCGGAAAGCGAAAGATCCTTCCGACCAGCGGCTTGCCGGGAATCTCGCCCCACCAAACTGTACCACTACCCGAAAATCAGCAGGATTGACAAAGGCGAGGTGCCATCGTTTACGCTCTCCATTGCCGGGTAACCTATGCCTTTTGAGTCCAATAAACAGTCACCCATGCCGCGGCGGAAGTTTCTTAAGTTGTCCGCCGCCACGGTCGGCGCCGTCGGCGGATTCACCGCGGCGCCGCGCGGCGCATTGGCCCGAGGCGCTGAAGAACGCGCTTCGGCCCGAAAAACTACACGCGCGCAAAAACCGGGCGCCCGTCGGCCGTATAACTCCGGGTATTGGGGCGATTGTTTGAACCGTGTCGCGTTCCCCCTCGGCGGGATTGGAGCGGGCATGCTCTGTCTTGAAGGCACCGGTGCTCTTTCTCACGTCTCGCTGCGCAACCACCCGGAGGTGTTCAACGAACCCTGCATCTTTGCCGCCATTTCGATCAAGGGCAGGCAGCCCGTCGCGCGCGTGCTCGAAGGGCCGGTGCCGGCCTGGAAACTCTTTGGCGCGCCGGGCGCCGGCAACGGAGCCGCCGGAACAACCTACGGCCTGCCGCGTTGCGCCCGCGCCACGTTCAAGACCCGCTTTCCTTTCGGCACCGTTACCCTCGCCGATGAAGGGCTTCCCCTGACTGTTGAACTCACGGGATGGAGCCCCTTCGAACCCGGCGACGCGGACAATTCGAGCCTGCCTGTTGCGGCGTTGGAATATCGGTTTGTGAACCAGGGCAAAGATCCGCTCGAAGCCGTGTTTTCCTTTAACGCGAAGAATTTCATGGCCGTCGAAGAGCACGAGCAAGCTGTGCGGCCGGTGTCTGGCGGCTTCATTTTGTGGGGCGGCGGGCCGAAAGATAAACCGTGGGAGGAGGGCGCTTTTTCGGCGACCGTTTCCGACCCCGAAGTGAAAGTGAACCACGCCTGGTTCAGGGGCGGCTGGTGGGATGGATTGACGATGGCCTGGAAGGACATTGCGGAAGGAGCCTCCTACGAACGTCCGCCGCTCACGGAGGGAGAGCCGAGCCCCGGCGCGACCCTGTTCGTTCCATTTCAACTCGCGCCCGGCGCCTCGAAGACAATTGCCTTGCGCCTGGCCTGGTTTGTGGGCCGGACGAATTTGCGTATCGGGAAAGACGCCGCAACCCTCACCCCGACCCTCTCTCCCTCTCCCACGACCCTCACCCTTGACCCTCTCCCATCCGATGGGAGAGGGAAACCGATGGGAGAGGGTGGGTCGGAAAACTTTCGCCCGTGGTACGCGGCGCGGTTTACCGAAATCAACGGTGTGACCTTTTACTGGCGCGACCATTACGCCGAACTGCGCGAGAAAGCCGCGCGGTTCAGCGACTGCTTCTACGATTCCACGCTTCCGCCCGAAGTTCTCGAAGCGGTGGCCGCCAATCTCACCATCCTCAAGTCGCCGACCGTTCTGCGCCAGGCCGACGGCCGGCTCTGGTCGTGGGAAGGGTGCGGCGACAACTCCGGGTGTTGCCACGGTTCCTGCACGCACGTTTGGAATTATGCCCAGGCGATTCCACACCTGTTTCCCAGCCTGGAACGCACCTTGCGTGAAACCGAATTCGGCCCGTCTCAAAACGAGGCCGGCCATCAGACCTTTCGCAGTTCCCTGCCCATACGCCCGGTCGCGCACGATTTTCATGCCGCCGCCGACGGCCAGCTTGGCGGGATCATGAAAGTCTTCCGCGAATGGCGCATCAGCGGAGACACCGAGTGGCTGCGCGCGCTCTGGCCGAAGGTCAAACGCAGCCTGGATTATTGCATCGAAACCTGGGACCCGGAGCGCAAGGGGCTGGTCGAGGAACCGCATCACAACACCTACGACATCGAATTCTGGGGACCGGACGGCATGTGCACCAGTTTCTACCTTGGCGCGCTGCAGGCGGCGGTGCTGATGGGCAAAGCGCTGAATGATCAGGTCCCGCTCTATGCAGAGTTGCTGGCCAAAGGAACCCGCAAAGCCGAGTCCGAACTTTTCGACGGTGAATATTTTGTTCAGCATATCGAATGGAAAAACCTGCGCGCGCAAAATCCTCTCGAGAACAAGAGCCTGGTCGGCAGTTACTCACCCGAAGCGGTGGCTATCTTTGAAAAGGAAGGTCCGAAGTATCAATACGGCGCCGGGTGTCTGTCGGATGGTGTGCTGGGTTCCTGGCTGGCGTTGGTCTGCGGAGTCGGCCAGGTGCTTGACCCCGCTAAAGTTCGCAGCCACCTCTACTCCGTTCACAAATACAATTTGAAGCGCGATCTCTCCGGCTTCGCCAACCCCCAGCGGCCCGCCTACGCCTGCGGGGCCGAAGGTGGATTGCTGCTTTGCACCTGGCCGAAAGGCGGCGAACTCTCTTTGCCTTTTGTGTATTCGAATGAGGTCTGGACTGGCATCGAATATCAGGTCGCCTCACACCTGATGCGGATGGGCATGGTGAAGGAAGGGCTTGAGATCGTGCGCACCTGCCGCGATCGTTACGACGGACGGACGCGCAACCCCTTCAACGAATACGAATGCGGCCATTGGTACGCGCGCGCCATGTCCTCCTATGCTCTGCTGTTTGGACTCAGCGGCGCGCGGTATGACGCGGTAGAGAAGGTGCTTTACCTCGAACCCGGCATCAAAGGCGACTTCCGCTGTTTCTTTTCCACCGCCAGCGGCTACGGCACTGTGGGGATGAGAAAAGGCAAACCCTTTTATGAACCGAAGAGCGGCTCCCTGGAAATCCGGGAAGTGAAGCTCGTGAAAGGTGCGCGCGGGGAACCGGTCTGACATGAGCTGCCATGGCTCGGCTTATGATAAAGAGGATAAGCTGAAGCCGCACCAGGATGACGTGCGGTTGCGCTCCACTTTTCTGGCCGAGCGTCAGCCAACCGTCGAATTCCAGAGCTTAAAATGTCGGTGGGGTGCCGATGTATCCTCAGACAAGGCAAGGACTCAGCAGTCTCGGCCCACGACCTAACGAATTCTCGGTGATGCAATCATCATGAGTCGCTGGTTACCAATCGACAACGCTTGGACAGAAAAATGATGTTCTCCCGAGCCAACCCAAATCCGCGCCTCTCCGCTAACAACGCTGGTCGCCCGCAGTGCACGGTGCAGCAGGCCGGTGCCATTCTCGGCTATCTCAATTAGTGCTGAGGTGGATGGTAAGACGCGAAGCAGTCTCACTCCGCTTGAGGCGATTTCCACTGTGAGAAAGCTGGCGTCGGCCCACACACCCAACAAATCACAAATGCACTCCGCCACGAGTTCCAAACTGCAATCAGCCTCGTTGGCGATCGCTGCGACGACTTCAAGACTTGGGTTATGCATTTTAACTTCTTTACGGACCGACGACGCAGGCAGCAAGATTTCTCTGGCGCCGAAGTCGCAGAGTGACTCTATGCGCTTGTGGCCGAGCGTCATCCCCACGCGCTGAATCCGTTGGCTCGATTTCAACATCATGTCTCTCTCGAGCAACAGATGAGTGATTTCGTGGGCGAGGACAAATCGCCGACTTTGTCGAGACAATTCTTCGTTGATTTCAGCGACGAAACCGCCCGGTTCTCTTATCAGTCGCCCGCGAACAGCAAGTGGCACATATCTGACGGTCCGAATTCCAACTGCACTGGCAAGATGATCGACATCGGTAGGAAATCGGTCACACCCGCTCGTTGCCTTCAGCCCAGCAACTTTCCGCGCGAGGTCGGTCTTCCGAAGCCCGTTCCGATCTCGCCTTGTCGAGAATCGGTCATTCGCGGTTTCTTCCCATGTGCTAGCAGTGAATTGATCCATTCCTTAAGGTGTAAAAAGATCCTTCTCAGCCGTTCGCCCGCCTTTTGCGAGCTCGTCCTGAATTTTGCGCTTTTCTAAAGCGTTGTGTCTCTGCAGCCATTTGTCAGAACTGACAGTCTCCGTGTCGCCCGAAGCAACTAGTGATTTCTGGTAATCGTCGCGAAGTTCGAAAAAGTCAACTGCCGACCACCCGGCCCTCCGAGCAACATGCTCCAAGGTGCGGATATTTTGGTCTAAACCACGTGGGGTCGTCGGCAAAGCATTATTAGATGCACCAAATAATTCCGCTGCCGTTTTGCCATAGGCGGCGAGCAGCCGACCAATAATGTGTAGTCCTGCGTTATGAAAGTTAAGCGGCCGTTCTTCGATCGCTCGCAACAAGCGTGGTGACGTGCCGATGTTGATCGCAGCCTCTTCGATGGACATTGCCGCTTCTTGCCGCATCGCTCGCAGGTGAGCACTGATCTTGTCGGAGATGTTCGGACGGGCCGACCGCTTAAACGAGCGGATTTTATCCAAACTGTCGCCAACGAGTACTCGCAATTTCTGCGTGAGTTCTTCCGGAGTTCGAAAAGTAACCTCACCGACAAGGTTGAGAAAGCTGCCTGTTACCATTCGAGAGAGCTTCGTCTTTGCGTTCTCGTTTCGCACGATAATAGTTGGAACACCAAACGAGCCTGCGATTTCTACCTCCTGCCCGACCCCAAGACTCGGCTGATCCGCGACAAGTATGAGCAAGTCCGCACTAATCACCCGTTTTCGGTCGCGAGCATAAACGACTTCCGGTTCAACATCTGGGTGCAATAAAGGATCTGTGGCCATGCGCGGCTGGTAGACGTAGATGTCAAACTGCTTGCAAACCGCCGCGATAGAACTCGATTTAAAGGCAATAGCTTCGCGTGCATCTTCAGGAACCCCAGTCAACGCTGTCGCCACATAGCCGTGCAAAGGAATAACGGCGCTCTTATGTTGGCTTTTGTTCGCGCTCTCCAAAACCTGCAGCACTTCGTCAATACTTGAAGGTCGCTGGTCCGGGTCCTTTTCCAGTAGCCTTTCGGCAAGATTCACCAAGGCAGGGACGGGCTCTGGGCTATTTCGCAAGCTCTCGTCGATCTTGGGTTTCTCGCTTGTGACTAACTCGACGAGGCGAGCAAATTGTTTTTCGCCTGCGAACACTTGATGGCCATGCAACATTGCGTAAACAACGGTACCGAAAGAGTAAAGGTCAGTTCGAAAATCGTCTTCATGCTCTTCTCGCCGTAACCATTCTGGGGAAGCATTGCGAATTGTGCCAAGGAACGCATCAGACGGGGTTTCTCCAGCCACATTACGAATTTTGACTACGCCAAAATCCATCAGTTTTGGTGAAAAATCTGACGCAACCATGATGTTCTCGGGTTTGATATCGCGATGAATGATCTCGGTTGAATGAAGTGACTTGATGCCCCTCGCGATTCGCGTCAGCGTCGCGACAAGAAGATGCTCAGACACTGGGTGAAACATTTTGAGCCAATCGCTCAAAACCATCCCATCGATGTACTCCATAACCAGGTATGGAGCTTTCGGATCATTCACATTGCATTCATGAATATGCACCAGGTACGGACTTGGGAGACGAGATCCCACCTCGAACTCCCGGCGGATGCGTTCGATCTGTTTCGTTGCCGCTAGCACCCGCTCATTGTAAAGCTTTACGGCAACAAGTTCGCCGACTGGTGCGAACTCCTTTTCTTTCGTTGGCGTGGCAAGGTACACCTCGCCCGCACCGCCACCTCCGAGTCGCTCCAACAGTCGATAATCTCCAATTTGTCTTATGTCGCTCATGCACACATCTTATTCAGACAATTTGTTCTATAGAGTAAACTACTATCACGAACACGAGGAATTGCAATGAAGCGTGAGATGATATGAAGGTGGATCAACGAAGCGACGACATTCATCACTCGCTCACGACAAAGCAGGCGGCGATCTGGTTGAACTCATGGAGTTGCCGTTGCTGCCAGGCTGCGTCCCGGCCCAACTCCTGCGCCAGGAGCCGGGCCACGGCGGGTGCCATGGAAATGGCCGCGCGGGCATTCAGATAAAGCGCACGTGTGCGCCGTGCCAGAACATCGTCCACCGTGCGAGCCATTTCGTGACGCACCGCCCATACGACGTGTGCGGCGTTGATGGGCAACGCCGGATGCAATTGCTTCGCCAGTTCAGGCTGCGTGAGCATGAGTTCCTGGATCTGCACCGCGTCGGAGCCATAACCTGCCAGAGGGGCATGACTTTCGATGTACCTGAAGGTAGGGCGGGCTGTCCCCAGCCCGCCGCTCAGAGGCGCGATAGGGACATCGCGCCCTACCACCGCGGCCGGTTCACGATCCCCATGCACGCTCCCAGAATCGTCGAGCCTGCCATGGATTGGCAGGTTCCGCGTCACACACGGCTTCTCCTCAAGCCGCGCCAGTACGATCGCGTGATCGACGCAATCCTCGGCCATTTTCCGGTACGTCGTCCACTTGCCGCCCACGATGTTTAGCAAACCGGACTTCGAAATCATGATGGTGTGATCGCGGGACAAAGACGCCGTGTTCGAATTGCCACCCGCTTTGACCAGCGGACGAATGCCAGTAAACACGCTCAGGATATCGGCCCGCGCCGGTCGCTTCGCGAGGTAACTGCGCGCCGTCTCAAGGATGAAATCAATTTCTCCTGCCACCGGCCGCGGTTCGAGGCCCAGCTCGGTGATCGGCGTGTCGGTGGTGCCCACGACCGCATGGCCATGCCACGGAATGGCGAACATGACCCGGCCATCGCGCGTGTGCGGCACCATGATGGCCGTGTCACCCGGCAGGAACGAACGGTCGAGCACAATGTGGACTCCCTGGCTTGGCGCGATCATGGGTTCGGCCTCGGGATCGTCCTGCCGCCGCAGAGCATCGCTGAACGGTCCGGTGGCATTAATGATGCAGCGAGCGCGGAGGTTGTGTTCCATGCCGTTCTCTTCGTCGCGGAACTCCAGGCCGGCGATAAACCCGTCCCCGTTCTTCAGGAGGCGCAGGACGCGGGCGTAATTCAGCAGGCAGGCGCCTTGTTCGGCGGCGGTTTGCGCCAGGTTGATCAGCAGGCGGCTGTCGTCGAACTGACCGTCGTGGTACAGCACGCCGCCGCGCAGCCCTTCCTGTTCCAGGGTCGGAATGCGCTGCAGCACCTCTTCGCGTGAGAGCAGCACGGATTTGCCAAAACCATACTTGCCGGCGAGCATGTCGTACACTTTGAGACCAATGCCGTAGAACGGAGCTTCCCACCACTGATAGTTGGGCACCACGAACGGCAGGTCGTGAACGAGATGGGGCGCATTCTGGAACAGGAGGCCACGCTCTTTCAGGGCTTCGATCACGAGCGAGAGGTTGCCCTGTTGCAGATATCGCACGCCGCCATGCACCAGCTTGGTGGAGCGGCTCGAGGTGCCTTTGCCAAAGTCGCTCTGTTCCAACAGGACGACGTGGTATCCGCGCGCGGCGGCATCCACGGCAACGCCGACGCCGGTCGCGCCGCCGCCGACCACCGCCAGATCCCACGGTTCGCGACGGTCGAGGATTCGCTGCAGGAACGTTGCGCGGTTCACTTGAGTTGCATGTTGCACGTTGCAGGTTACAGGTTGCAAGTTGTTCCATCGTTCCAGCAACCCGCGTGCAACATGCAACTTTCAACTTTCAACCTTCAACTCGGTTTTTGCCTTTGTATGTTCCTCCCATTCGCGGGCGCGTTTCAGGGCCTCAGCCCAGCGGCTGCGGCGATGCGCCACTTCATCGGCACTCTTCTGAGGTTCGAACGTGCGGTCCGCCTGCCAGGCTTTCTGGACTTCGCTTCGGTCTTTCCAAAACCCAACCGCGAGACCGGCCAGGTAAGCCGCACCGAGCGCCGTTGTCTCCACCACTTTGGGCCGGACGACCGGTACGCGCAGAAGGTCGGCCTGGAATTGCAGCAGCAGATTGTTGGCGGACGCGCCGCCGTCCACGCGAAGTTCATTCACTGCGATGCGTGAATCTTTTCTCATGACGTCAAGCACGTCGGCGACCTGGAAGGCAATGCCCTCGAGCGCGGCGCGGGCGATATGGCCGGCCGTGGTGCCGCGGGTCAATCCGAGGATCGTGCCGCGGGCGTATTGGTCCCAGTAAGGTGCGCCCAGCCCGGCAAACGCGGGCACAAGATAAACCCCGCCGCAGTCGGGAACGCCGGCGGCCAGGGCTTCGATGTCCGCAGACGACTTAATGAGGCCCAGTCCGTCCCGGAGCCATTGAACCACCGCGCCGCCGATGAAGACGCTGCCCTCGAGGGCGTAATCGGTTCGGGCATTGGTTTTCCAGGCAACCGTGGTGAGCAACTGGTGACGCGACGGCACGGGCCGCGGCCCGAGGTTCATCAACATGAAACAGCCGGTACCGTAAGTGTTTTTAGCCATTCCGCGGGTGAAACAGTTCTGTCCAAACAAAGCCGCCTGCTGGTCGCCGGCGACACCGCCGATGCGGATGAAGACATCGAACACGCCCGCAGCAGTCTCGCCGTAGACCTCGCTTGAGGAGCGCACTTCGGGCAGCAACTCGCGCGGTACCTCGAGTAAGCGGAGCAATTCGTCGTCCCATGCGCCTGTATGCAGGTTGAACAGCATGGTCCGCGAGGCGTTGCTGGGATCGGTGATATGGAGCGCGCCGCCGGTCAGGTTCCAAAGCAGCCAGGTGTCAACCGTGCCAAAGGCCAGTTCGCCGCGCTGCGCCCGTTCCCGGGCACCCGGCACGTGGTCGAGGAGCCAGCGGATTTTGCTGCCGGAAAAATAAGCGTCGATGACCAACCCGGTTTTGCTCTGGATCAATTGGCCGTGGCTGGCGCGTTTCAAATCGTCGCAGAATTTTGCGGTTCGGCGATCCTGCCAGACAATGGCGTTATGGATCGGCTCGCCGGTCCGGCGATCCCAAATAACCGTTGTCTCCCGTTGATTCGTGACACCGATGGCCGCGACGTCTTTGGCTTTGATGCGTGCGTTCTTCAGCGCGGCACGGGCGACCTCGTGCTGGCTGGACCAGATCTCACGCGGGTCATGCTCCACCCAGCCAGTCTGCGGGAAGATTTGTTGAAATTCCTTTTGGGCAGCGGCGTGGACTGCGCCGGTGTGATCGAAAAGGATGGCCCGGGAACTGGTCGTACCCTGATCCAATACCAGGATGAAAGACATAGCTTGACCACCTTCCTCCTTACGCCGCTTCCCTGTCAAGGAACTGCTCAATTTCCTTGCGTGTCGGAGCCGAGGTCTGGGCGCCCAACCGGGTGACCGAAATGGCCGCCGCCGCACTGGCAAAGCGGGCGGCATGGTACAATGATTTACCTTGGGCCAGAGCCACGGCAATGGCGCCATTAAAAACATCGCCCGCCGCGGTGCTATCCACTGCCTTGACCTTGAACCCGCGCAGCCATTGTCCGCCAGCCGGGCCGCTGACGAATGAACCTCTGGCGCCCAGCGTGACAATTACAGTTTGCACACCTCGGATCCGGAGTCTCTGAGCGGCTTTCGCGGCCGCAGCGGTATCCTTCACCGGGATACCCGTGAGTAATTCGGCCTCGCTTTCGTTAGGCGTCAGCAAGTAAACAAGCTTGAGGAGCTTTGCCGGCAGAAGCTGCGCCGGCGCCGGGTTCAGGATGATACGGGCGCCGGCCTTGGCTGCGAGTTCGGCCGCGACGACCACGGTCTCCAGGGGCGTTTCGAGCTGCAAGAGCACCACACTGGCGTTGTTGAACACCTGCTTTGCCTTCCTCACGTCCGCAGGAGCCAGTCTGGCATTTGCGCCCGAGGCCACAGCGATGCTGTTTTCACCATCATGGCCGACGAAGATGAGGGCCACACCCGAGGGGCTGGCCGGGTCGCGGAACACGTGATCCACATTAATGCCATCGGCGGCAAAGCCGGCCACCGCCTGGTCACCGAACATATCCCGGCCGACGCGAGCGATAAAAGTCACCGAACCACCGGCGCGCGCGGCCGCGACGGCCTGGTTGGCTCCCTTGCCGCCGGCGGCGCTGGCGAATTCTCCCCCCAGGATGGTTTCGCCGGGTTTCGGGATGTGGTCGACCTTGATGATCATGTCGGTGTTTGAGCTGCCGACGACCACGATTTTTCTGTTGTTCATAAAAGCGTTGCGGCTTTGCGTGTTGTGGTGTTTGCAGTCACGCGGACGAACGACTGCTCCCGCCCCGGTCTAGAGTTTCGACGCAATCAAGATTCCGAGCCCCAGGAGATAGCAAACAAACATGGCGGCAAGCAACCGGTTGGTGCCGGCCGGGGCGCCCTTGAATTCCCTCCAGACGAAGACGCCCCAGCACGCGCCGATCATTGTGGCGCCCTGGCCCAATCCGTATGAGAGCGCTGCGCCCGCCTTGCTGCTGGCGATGATGCTGAAACCCATGCCGACATTCCAGATCATGCCGCCCAGGATGCCCACGCCGTGCAGGCGGAGGTTGCCCCTGGTGAAGTAGTCGCCGAACGGGACCCGCGCGCCTGAGAGCGGCTTGACCATCATGATGGTGTTCCAGATGAAATTGGAGAGCAGCAACCCGACCGAGAATATTACGGCCGCGGTGTAGGGCGTGAGCTTGCCAGGCGGACTGAGCACGGTGGAACCCGCCACAGTCGTGATGTCGCACATCGACACGGCCACAAAACTGTAGAACCACCCCATCAACAAACCCGCGGCGACGGAGATGATGATGCCTTTGGCGGGCGTCTTTTGAGCGCCGGAAGCGAGTCGCTTGTAGGCGAGCGCGTCCAGGATAATGGCAATCATGATGCACGTCACTCCCGCCGCCAGCATAAGCTTGTTCCCAACCCCGGTGGATAAATACGTGGTAATGACGCCAAGCACCAGCGCGAGCCCGACCCCCACCGGGAACGCCACGGCGAGACCCGCAATGTCGATCGCGGCCACGAGAAGGATGTTGGAAAGGTTGAAGATGACTCCGCCGAGGAAGGCGGATCGGAGCCACTTGCCGTCGGCCTGCTGCAGATCAGTGAGGAATCCGCGTCCCTGGCTGCCGGAGCTGCCGAGCGTGAAAGCCAGGATTAGCGAGAGCAGCAGCACCCCGACGGCGTAATCCCAATAAAACAATTGGAAGCGCCATTCTTTGCCGGCGAGTTTTTGCGTGTTCGCCCACGATCCCCAACAAAGCATGGTGATGATGCACATCGCCACCGCCACCGGATACGAATGAACAATAATCATATTCAGGTTCCTCGGTTCGGGGTTAATCGCCAGAAGCCTGCGGCAGCGGCAGCCATACCTGATATGGCTCCCCGCTGGCCCCGGCGTCAGCAAATGGAATCAACTGAATTCTCAATGGAGCGCCTGCCGGAATGGAATTGGTCGCCTCGCGGGCAACGGCGTTGATGCGGAAGACTTGCGAACCGGCCCAGGTTTTCAATTCTGCAGGCGCTGTCGCAGGTTGAATGTCGAGCGTGGACAAGTCGGGTCCGGCGAGAGCGACGAGGTCGAGGCTTGGGCCTCCTCCACCCTCGACCCTGCCCTCACCTCTTCCCTCTCCCATCGGATAGGACCCACCCTCACCCGTCCTGCGGACACCCTCTCCCATCCGATGGGAGAGGGAAGGGGTGAAGGTCAGTTCATTGCCCAAAAGCGCTGCATCTGCGGCCAGAACAAGCGGGCCGTAAGCAACGGCGACCTTGCCCTGGTTCATGTGATCGCCGACGATCACGCGCGGTTCGCGTTTGAACTCCAACTCCACCATGTCTCCTTTGCGCCATTCCCGCTTGATGGCCACGTAACCATCGGCTGCGGCCTGAGCCGGCACCTGCTTGCCGTTTACCCGGATCAAGGGGGCTCGGCACCACGCGGGCATACGCACCTTGAGGGCAAACGATCGATTCACAGCCGGGTCCACGGTGACTCGAATCCGGTCGTCACTGGGATAAAGCGTGTCGGTGACAAGTGTGACGGCTGTCTGGTCTGCCAGGCTAAGTCTGGCGGTGCCCGCATCGTAAAGATTCATGACCGCGCCATCGGCATCCGTGCTGGTGGTGAAAGTGGGGATCAACGCTATCCCGCGCGGACCGCTCGAGAGGCAGCAATGACCGTCGAGTGTGTCGCTGTAAGGTTTCCTGCCTTCCATCTCCACGTAGTAACCCCAGGCGCAGCCGTCGGGACGCTGGGCGCCCAGCAACTGGTTCAGGATCACATGCTCCAGTTGTTCGGCAAATCGCGCTTCGCCCGTCAACCTCAACAACTGCGCGTTGAACTGCAGCCAGGTCACGGTGACGCAAGTTTCGCCGACATTGTTTGCATTGGGCAGGTCGAAATCATCGTGGAACCGCTCCTCGTAGCTCGCCGCGCCGGTGATGTAGAGCCGATGATCAACGATGTCCTGCCAGGCATTCAGGCAGGCTTCGAGAATCTTATGGTCACCAACCGTCCGGTAATATTCCAGGGCGCCGTTGAGGCAGGAGAGCATCTCGTAGGCTTTGCCGTTTCCGACCTTGTCCACGCGTTTCTGCGTCAGCAGCGTGGACAGGATTTTGGGACCATTCGGCTGTTCCCAGGCGCGCAGGATGTAACTGCAGAAGTCCAGGTAACGCGGTTCGCCGGTGAACCGGTAAAGCAACACCATGGGTTCCAGCACGCTGGTTGGGGCCATGCCCACGTGGTGTCCGGCGGCAATGATGTCGCTTTTGCCCGGCGCATCTCCGAAGGTGCGGCAAAGCAGCTCGGCCATGCGCCGGCAGGCGGGCAACGGTTCCAGGTTGCCGGTCCAGCGCATATACGCGATCAGGCCGATCAGGTTGTACTTGTGCGCCCAGACGTCCCATTCCGTCCAGCGATCCTTCTCCAGGTAGGTGCCGAGATAGCCGTCCGCAAGCTGGCACTTGACCAGTTCGGCGGCGACATAATCGAGTTTCTGGCGCAAGGCCGGGTCGCCGGTGTAAACCCAGGCCAGCGTGGCGGCGTGAAGCCATTTCCCGACGTGCTCGCCGTCCCAAGCCTGCCGGCCCGGGCGCTTGCGGTATCCTTCCAGCAAGCGCGCCGGATCGATCTTCACCAACCGGTTCACTTCGTTGGCCGCGATCCGTGTTCCGAGCCAGCCGCTCAGGTGCACGCAGTCCGGTTCCTGGAAAGCCTGCCGGTCTGGAACCATACACGCGACCTTATCAGGCACGGGCGTCACGGGCATCATGGCGCTGAAAGTCGGGCTCACACCCACCATCGTCAGTAGAAAGACCACGGGTTTATTCTTCAAACGGGTTGCCTTTCGATGAACCTGCGTTCATTGGAGGGAGGCGCTTTGTCGCTTCCCCATTTCGTCGATCAGGGCACTGACAGAGCAGTGCCCTCCATGTTGTCGATCAGGGCACTGACAAGGCGGTGCCGTCCAAGGTCACGCCCGTCTCGGATCACGGTGTGACCGGTTCGACCTCGAAGCAGTCTATCGCAATCGCGCCGCGACGGCTGGAGTAAAATTTGATGTGGTTATCTCCTTCCCTCAGGCTGATCAACCCCAGGTCGAGTTTCGTCCATTGCTCGGCTCGTGGAAAGACGATCAGTTTCTCCCAACTGGTCTCGCCGCGAACCGGGTCGATAACCAATGCGCCGTTGACCATCACCTTGTGCGCCTCGTCACCGTTGGGCGCCGCGTAGCGGATCCTGAGCCGGGCCCGGCACGGTTTCGCGGCCTGGGCCATCACGGTCACGGCGTTGCCGGGGCCATCGAAACCTTCGACATAACCCGAGCCGCTGAATCCCCGCCGCGTTGCGGCCGCGTGACATTCGAGCAACGATCCGCAAGCGGCTTCACCGTTCTCGGCTTCCAGCAAAATCGTGCAGCGGGACGGACCGGGTCGAACGCCGTCGAAAGCAATGCTCTCAGTGGTCGGTTCGATGGGGACAATCGTGCCGTCGTCGCGGTATTTCAGGAAGTCGGCCATGAGATTGCGGCATTCGCTCATGCCGTCCGAGACCCACGCGCTATGGTACAGCGCCAGCCAGCGTTGCCTGTATTCGATGATGGAACCGTGGTCGGTGCCGGACTGCTTGTTGAACCGGCCGATGTATTCGCCTTTGAACGTGTAAGGACCCAGCGGTTTGTCGGCCATCGCGTAGTACATATGTTCGGGCCATTGGCCGCCGGGCAGGCCGGGGTAGGACAGGTAGTACTTGCCGCGGTACTTGTGCACCCACGGGCCCTCATAGACGTTAGTGAGTTGTTTCGTCAGATTGGTCACCGTTTCAGGCACCACGGACAGCAGATCGTCCGTGAGCCTGGCGCCGCTGCAACTGCCGCCGGCGCCCCAGACCAGATAAGGCGCGCCATCGTCGTCCACAAACAACGCCGGGTCCTGTCCCCAATCGACTCCTCGAATGTAACCAATGTCCTCGAACGGGCCCTGGGGAAGTCTGCTGGTGGCCAGGCCCGTGCGGAAGATCCCGGTGCCTTTCTCCCTCATGCAGAATACCAGGTAATAAAGTCCCTTCCAGTAAACCGCATCGGGGGCCCACGCGTGGCTGATGGCCCACTTCACGTTCTTGATGTGCAGCACCACGCCGTAGTCCACCCAGTTCACGCCGTCGCGGGTGGAAAAGACGTGATAATCGGACATGGAATCGTGCGAATTGGCGCCGGGTTGATCGTGCGACGTGTAGAGCCACAGCCGGTCATCGCCCGGCCAGACGTGCGCGGAAGGGTCGGCGGCGTAAACGTGCGCAATCAGCGGGTTGCCGGCGCGTGCCTGCTGGGTTATGCCGACGAGCGCGGCCAAGAGGGCAACGGCGGTCAGATGAACTTGATGCATGGCGTCGATGTGTTGTATGCGCAGGCAATGCCTGCCTCAGCCAGCGAGTATGCCCGAGCACATCCGGCCTGCCAAGAACAGTGTCGACGCGGCACGGCGGGTGGACGGGTCTTGGAGGGCACCGCTCCGTCGGTGCCCTGATCAAAAGGATGGGGAAGCGACGGAGCGCTTCCCTCCAAGGCACGCAGGTTCATATAGAATCTCGCCCCCGCGAGAAGGCCCCGGCACGAATCCAGGCCACAGTCCTTTCCGAGGCACCTCAGCCAATGCCACAAGTTGGATTCTGCTGGACTTCTGATCCGGCTCAAACTGAAATCAAAGCGCGGACGGAAGATGGCCGCCCATTCTTCTGGCTGGGCGACACGGGGTGGAGGCTCATTCACTCCCGGACGCGGGCGGAGTGCAGTTATTATCTGCACTCAAGAGCACGACAGGGATTCACGGTGGTGCAGGTGATGGTGTTGGCCGAAGACGACGGAGTCACCCAACCGAACGCATTGGGCCAGCGCCCTTTCATCGAGAACGGCCCTCGCGACTTTTGCAACCCGCCGTTAGGCCCCGATTGGGTTCTGGTGCTGGACGATTCAGCCAGTGGCTATTCCCCGCCGGGACTGAAAGCGATTGGATACTAAGTCTTCCGGCAATTCATGGCGCAGCGCGCTTTTGCGTCGCCGTGTCGCTCACCCTGAGTCGTGTAGCGGCTTTCGTCAGAAAGCCGCCGGTATCAGCGGCGGTTTGACAACCGCCGCTACCCGCCAGGGCAGCCGCGGACACGCACAGCGTGTCCCTACCAGATGCGGAAATTGCTTTTGGCAAATTCTGTAGAAGGTACACTGATCGAACAGCATGAAAACTCTTCCATTCACCATCACCTGGTTGATGTTCTGCGCGCCACTGGCAGCGGCTGCCGCCAGTCAACCCGTCGATGAAGTCGATGTCTTCATGGGTACATCCAATTCCCGCTGGATGTTGTTTCCGGGCGCGACGCTGCCCTTCGGCCTGGTGAAACTGAGCCCGGATAATCAGGACAATGTCTGGAACGGTGGCTATGAATACACCATCGGCAGCATCTCCGGTTTCAGCCACCTGCACGCGATGTCACTCAGCGGCGTCAGCCTCATGCCCATGGTCGGCCCCATCGAACCTTATCCGGGGCAGTTCAAGGTCTTTCCCGGGCCGGCCGATGGTCCGTTCGGCGGCATGTGGACCAGCGGCTATCGGTCTCGCTTCCGCAAACAAGATGAAAAGGGCAGCCCCGGCTACTACGGCGTGCAGTTGCTGGACTGCAAGGTCAAAGCCGAACTGACTGCCACGATGCGTTGCGGCATGATGCAGTTCACATTCCCTGAAAGTGAGCTGGCCCACCTGCTGCTGAACTTCGATTTCCCGACCGAGGAAAAGACCCGGATCCTGGAAGTTTCAGCCCGCCGGGTCGGCCCCGCGGAAATCGAAGGCAGTATTCGGCAATCAAACGGATACGCCCTGGAATTTGCCGTCCATTTCGTTCTGCAACTCAACCGGCCCATGGACAGCCTTGACGGCTGGCGGCAGGGCGCCTTCAGCGGGACCGACTCGAATTACGGCATTGAATGGCGCCGCCCGGTCGGCACTGAAAAGAACATCAACACTTTCCTGGGAAAAGAAGGTTGTGGCCTGGTGTTGAACTTCCGTACCCGGGCAGACGAAAAGGTGCTGGTGCGCACGGGCATTTCGCTGGTGAGCGTTGATCAGGCGCGACTGAACCTGGAGACGGAGATGAAACCGTTCGGGTGGCATTTTGCCGCCGTGGTCGCGCATGCCCGCGAAGTCTGGAATGATCTGCTGGGCCGGGCGGAAGTGTTTGGCGGGCGCGCCGGGGATCGGAAGGTGTTTTACACCTGTCTTTACCGCGCCTACTCGGCCAAGAGCATCCTTAATGACTGCGACGGCAAGTACGTGGACATGTGCGGCGGGGTGCGGCAACTGCAGGCGACGGCAGACGCCGTTTACAGCAGCGATGCGTTCTGGGGGACTCAGTGGACACTCAGCCCGCTCTGGACGTTGCTGACGCCGCAATATGCCCGGTCCTGGGTGAATTTCTTCCTGGAAACCTATCAACGCGGTGGCTGGCTCCCGCAGGCCCCGGTGAACCTGAAATACTCGCCGATCATGTGCGCGCAGCACCAGCAAAGCCTGATCGTCAGCAGCTACCAGAAGGGGATCAGAGATTTCGATACGAACCTGGCCTGGGAGGCCATCTGGCATGACCTGACCACGCCCGGTGTTGAGTATGAATGCGGCGGCTTCGCCGGGAACCGCCATTTGGGCGCTTACCTGGAACTGGGCTATGTGCCCGAGGAGGCGGGACCGGTGTCGAGCACGATGGAATATGCCTACGATGATTGGGCCGCGGCACAATTCGCCCTGGCGCTGGGCAAGACCAAGGAAGCGCAGCAATTGCTGAAGCGATCTCAGAACTACCGGAACGTCTTCGATCCACAGACAAAGTACCTGCGCCGCCGCCACAAGGATGGCCGCTGGGTGGAGCCCTTCGACCCGTTTCATTTCGGCACTGAAGGCGGTTGGAACGGGCCCGGCTACGTGGAAGGCAATGCCTGGATTTACACCTTCTTTGTGCCCCACGATCTGCCGGGTTTGATCAAGTTGATGGGGAGAGATACATTCAATGCCCGCCTGGAAGAAGGGTTCGCAAAGAACTACGTTGATCTGGGTAACGAACCCAATCTTCAGGCGCCTGTCCTGTTCAACTACTCCGGCAAACCATGGCTGACCCAGAAATACTCGCGGCATGTGTTGCGGAATTACTTCGAGCTGTCGCCTTACACCGGATGGATCGGCGAGGAGGATGAAGGCCAGTTGAGCGCTTATTTCGTGCTGCTGTCGATGGGCTTGTTCGAGATGGACGGCGGCTGCGCGGTCCGGCCCTATTACGATCTTGCCAGCCCGCTGTTTGATCGCGTGGTTCTGCACCTGGATCCGGCTTATTATCCCGGCAGGACTTTCACGATCGAGGCCCGCGGCAATTCCGAGAACAACATTTATATCCAGTCCGCCACGCTCAATGGCCGGCCGCTGACCGAAGCCCGGCTGTTGCACGCCGACCTGGTGAAAGGCGGCAGGCTGCTCCTGCGCATGGGGCCGGTGCCTAATGAACGGTGGGGACAGAGCATGGCACTGGAAACCCTGTCCCGAAATTCTGTCAATCAGTGAACATTCTCACCGGAACTTTCTGTTGGTTGCCTGCCATTTGCGGTTTGGCACGGGACAATCATGCCGGGGTGGCAAAAAGGACCGCGCCGAAACGATTTCATCTGAATCGTGTTGAACGGTTGAAGCGCACAGGAGGTCGCATGCGAGAGTTCTCGTTGGCTGTTGGGCTGTTGGTGCTTCTGCTCACAACGGTGCCGGTGGAGGCCGATTGGGCCGACAGTGCGCCGGCACCCCAACGCGGTCAGGAATTGCAGGCCGTCGCCGATCTGGCCCGGAGAGTCGCACCCTGGCTCAGTCCCAACCTCGTGCTGAGGCGCACGTCGCGCGAACAAGGCAACGACCTGTTTGAACTTGAAACCTCAGACGGCAAACTCATCATCCGCGCCTCAGACGCGCCGAGCGCGGCGATGGGCCTGAACTGGTATTTGAAATACTACTGCCACCGCTCGATATCGCACCTCGGCAACAACATCGCCTCGATCACCCCGCTTCCGGAGCTGTCGCGCCCGGTGCGGCGGGTTTCGCGCTTCCAACATCGCTATTGCCTGAATTACTGCACCTTCAACTACACCCTGTCATTTGCGGATTGGGAACAGTGGGAACGCGAGCTCGACTGGATGGCGCTGAACGGCGTGAACCTGGCGCTGGCGACCACCGGCAGCGAGGCGGTATGGCAAAACACGCTGCGTCGAATCGGCTACAGTGAGCGCGAGATCCTGGACTTTCTCCCCGGTCCGGCCTTCACCGCCTGGTGGCTGATGGGCAACCTTGAAGGCTGGGGCGGTCCGGTTACCCAGAGGATCATCGATGAACGGGCCGCCTTGCAGAAGAGAATCCTCGCCCGCATGCGCGAGCTGGGAATCGAGCCGGTGTTTCAAGGCTTCTACGGCATGGTTCCCGCGTCGCTCGGGCAGAAATACCCGACGGCGAAGATCGTCGATCAGGGGAACTGGGGCGGCGGCTTTCGCAGGCCGCTGATCCTTTTGTCGTCGGATCCGCTTTTCGCCCGCCTGGCTGCCATTTATTACGAGGAGACCAGCAAACTGTATGGCCCGGCCCGGTTTTGGGGCGGCGACCTTTTCCACGAGGGCGGCAAGACCGCCGGCCTGGACGTGCCCGCACTCGCCAGAGGAGTCCAGGATTCCATGCTGCAGGCGAATGCGGGGGCCGTCTGGGTGTTGCAGGGATGGTTGGACAATCCCAAAGACGAACTGCTGGACGGCTTGCAGAAAAACCGAATTCTCGTGCTGAATTTGGAGAGTAGCAACTGGGAAACTCGAAAGGGCTTCAAGGGTTCACCCTGGGTCTGGGGCATCATCAACAACTTCGGCGAGAACGTCGGCATGTTCGGAAATCTGGAACGGATTGCCTCGGAATCAGTTCGTGCCGCGGACGGTCCGTACGGCCGGACGATGGCTGGAATCGGCGCGCTGATGGAAGGGATCAACAACAACCCGGTCGTCTACGACTTGCTCTTTGAGATGGCCTGGCACAACGAACCGGTGGAGGTGCGGCAATGGATCGGCGGTTACGTGCGCTACCGTTATGGCCGGACCGCGCCCGGGCTCGACCGTGCGTGGCAATTGCTCGTTGAAACGGTGTACGGTCCAGCCGCCAATGGGCAACAGTCCATCTTCTGTGCCCGTCCCTCGCTGCAGGTGAAGGGAGTGTCCACGTGGGGAACCACCCGCATCGCGTATGACCCGGCCAGGCTGGAGGAAGCGGCGCGGGAGCTTCTGCGCGCCCGGAACGAACTGGGCGGCCATGACACCTACCGGGCAGATGCCGTGAACCTGGTGCGGCAGGTGGCAGCGAACCGCGGCTTGAGTCTTTACCACCGGATGGTTTCAGCGTACGAAGCGAAAGACCAAGCCCGGTTCAATCAAGCCGCGAATGCCTTCCGGCTGCTGATGCGCGATCAGGATGCCCTGCTCGGGACGCGCACAGAGTTTCTCCTCGGCAACTGGCTGGCACACGCAAAGGCAATGGCACATACGGAACAGGAGGAGAGCCTGTGCGAAAAGAATGCCCGCACACAGATCACGTACTGGGGCCCGGACAATCCGGGTACCGAGTTGCACGACTACGCCAACAAAGAATGGTCGGGCCTGTTGCGAGACTTTTACCTGCCTCGGTGGGAGATGTTCATCCGCGAATTGAACGCCCGGCTGGAGGGCAAACCTGCCGAGGAGACCGACTATTTTGCCTTTGAAAAGCGGTGGACGGAGCAGCGCAATGCATACCCGGCGGCGCCGTCAGGTGATCCGGTCGCTACCGCCTTCCGCATCCTCTTGGGCAACCCCGAGCGATGAAGTGTACTTCGATGTCAGTGTGGACCAGGCTGAACCGACCCGCTCGCGGCTACGTCGAGTTTATCCGCAAGATCCGCCGTGACGCCCCCCGTGCCTGGGTTTTCCTGTTGGATTCTCCGATGCTGTACGACGAACCCGCCAAGGTCCCCAAACGAACCATTTTGCACGCCTACCTGCAGGAAATCGTCACCCGGCTCAACAGTCCGCAGGTGCTGCTGGCGCCGGTCAGTCATTACCAAGGAACGCCCGGTGATGGTCACCCGACCCGTGCCAACCACGAAGCGATCGCGGCGGAATTGGAGCCGCTGTTCCGCCAGGTGCTCCATTGGTAAATCGATAGAATCCGCGCCGAGCTGGAGAAACGCGTCCAGAGAATCCGGCATGACCTTGACGCCCAGGGTGGGAAACACAACGTCGCGGTGCAGAAGGACGGTAAAGACATCGGCGTTTACACCAAAATACGCGGTGGAGAAGCCCTGGCGGGACTCGCCCTTACGGTAATCGGTCTGAAGAAGAACGCCGAGTTGATCAACATCGTGGGCGACATCAAACCTCTCAAAGACGTCGGCGCCGCTCGATCAACGGGACCGCAAAGAGTTCGCGGCGATGGGAGCATCCCGCCCGAGGGGGGATAATGGAGCAGGATTGAAGGAGTTTACTCCCATCAGCCGCGAAAGTCAGAAAGGGATTGGATCCGGTGTTCATGCGGATTCGCCTCCATCGACCCGAGCCACGGAGGCGGCCCGATTCGAGAGGTTGCGCACGAGCTCGGCAACCTTCATAAACTCGGTCGACTTGTTGAGAAAGGCGCTGGCGCCTTGTTTGCGCGCCGCTCGTTCGTATTCTGGAGAAGCATAATTGGTGAGCACGATGATCACCGCCCGGGGCCACTCCCAGGCCATTTGCCGAAGCACGTCCAGGCCGGTGCCGCCAGGCATGCTCAGGTCCAGGATGATAACTGCGGGGCGAAGGCGGCGGGCTGCCTCCAGCGTTCCGGGCACGTCTTCGGCTTGAGCCACGACGGACACGCCCGGCACTTCACACAGCAGTGCGGCCAACCGCTCGCGAATGACCGGGGAGTCATCCGCAATCAGCACGCGCAACGGCGGAGGGCCTTCTTCCATGCCTGCCAGTCTAGGCGGGGACCTGGCCTCGCCGCCATTGGAGAGAATCCGGAAAAGATGTCAGAAGCGGGCGCCCGGCAATGTCCGGAGAATTCGGACAAACACAAACGCCCGGCGCTCATCCCCCCGCGACAATCTTCACGATCTCCAGCCGGTCGCCTGGAGCCAACTGCCGCCGGGCGAATTCCGACGGAGCCACGGCTTCGCCGTTGTGTTCCACCACGACACTGCGCGGCAAAAGGTTTTGAGCCAGCAGAAACTCCTTGATCGAGCACGGCAGCCTCGCTTCGATCTGTTTGCCGTTGGCGACGATGGTGGTCATGTGAGGAGGTTGCAAAGGGTTGACTGCGGCGTTCTTCCAGTTGCTTTCAATTTCTCAACATCCAACACCCAACATCGAACTCCGAGAATGGAAGTTCGGGGCTGTCGATCGTTGGATGTTCGATGTTTCCTTCCTCAGGCCGTCAGCGCCGCGTCCCAGTCTTTCCAAACCGGTTCGTAGCCGAGGCGGCGGATCAGGTCGGCCACTTCGTGCGACGGACGTTCATCGGCGATGACAAACTGCTCCGTCGCATTCGCCGGGGCCGGCGCTGCCGGCGCCCATTCGCTGGCGCCCGCAGCCAGATCGATGACCCGTCCGCGCACGGTTTGATGCAGGTGTTGCCGGCCGGCGCCGGTATAGCCGCCGGGCTCGGTGTGGCTGCCCGCACTCATCAGGGTGATGCCCAGCGGCACCAACCCGTTGCGCAACGCCGCCGGCTCGCGCGTGGACAACACCAGTCCGACATCGGGAAACATCAGCCGAAAGGCGCACACCAACTGCGCCAGCTCGCGATCGGTCATGCGCGTGAGCGGCTGGAACCGGCCCGCGCACGGTCGCAACCGGGCCAGCGAAATCGTCAGGGAAGCCTTCCAGCAATGACGCAACAGGTAAGCCGCGTGGGCGGCCACGCTGACCGCTTCGAATCGCCAGTCCGCCAGCCCGTAAAGCGGACTGATGCCCAGGCGCCGGAAACCCGCCGCGTAGGCGCGCTCGGGTGTTTCCATCCGCCACTCGAAGTTCCGTTTGGGGCCGGCCGTGTGCATGTCCGCGTACACCGCCCGGTCGTAAGTTTCCTGATAGACCACCAGCCCGTCCGCCCCGGCCGCCACCAGCGGGCGGTAATCCGCCGTTTCCATCGGCCCGATTTCCAGCGAGACGCTCGGCCAATCCCCGTGCAGCGCGCCAACGCAGTCCTGGAGATACTGGTGTGATACAAACTTCGGATGTTCGCCCGCGACCAGGAGCAGATTGCGGAAACCCTGTCGGCGAAGCGCCCCGGCCTCCTGCAACATTTCGTCCACCGTGAGTGTGACCCGGAGAATCCGGTTGTCTCGCGAAAAGCCGCAGTATTTGCAGTTATTGATGCACTCGTTGGAGAGATACAGCGGCGCGAACAGGCGGACGACCTTGCCGAAGCGTTGCTGCGTCAGCAGGTGCGCCCGGCGGGCCATCGGCTCCAACTGCTCGCCCGCCGCCGGAGAGATCAGGCTGGCGAAATCAGACAGGGAAAACTTCGATTTTCCCAGCGCGTTCCGGGCGTCAGCCGGGCTGCTGGTCCGGGACCGTTTGACCAGAAACTCCAGCGGCAACGAATTGAATTCAGCGACAAAGCTCACCGGCTAAACGTAGCAGAGCAGGTGGGAATGTCGAGGAGCGGAAACGGCCGCTCGGTTAAAGTCGGCGACTTGAATTCGGCTTCCAGGCGCCGGGGCAGGGCGCGCCGTTCGTCGGCTCGCTCGGAGCGCGAGCCCTACCCACTTACCGCGCTCGGCTCGTTCAGAGGTCAAGCCCTACCGGGTTGCTGCATAACAAATTGACGATGGTTCGAGAAGACTCCGCGCAGCGCCCGCGACAGTTCATCCTGCAAGGCCTGGAGCTGGTGATAAGTTGGCACGTTTTTCGGGTTCGGGGCTGCCGTTTCCGCCGTGTTCAATTCCACAAACTGGTCTGTGATTTGCTGAATGGCAGCCTTTTCGCCCTGGTCGCGCCGCCAGCACCAGAGCGCCTGCAAGGCCGCGCCGTAAGCCGCGCCTTCGCTCACTTTCAAGGTCACCACTTCGGTGTTGAAGATGTCCGCCATGATTTGCCGCCAAAGCTTTGATTTAGCCCCCCCGCCGGTGGCGCGGATTTGCGTCGGTTTAACGCCCAACGCCGCCAGGCGGCGCAAGCCATAGTTCATCCCCAGCGTGACGCCCTCCATCGCGGCGCGGGCAAAGTGACCCGCTTCAAACGTCCTGCCGTTTACGCCGAACCATACCCCGGTGCCATCCGGAACGTTGGGCGTGCGCTCGCCTTCAAAATACGGCAACAGCAACAAACCGTTCGCGCCCGCCGGAACACGCCCCGCTTCACCGGCGAACTTTTCGTGCGACCAGCCGAAATCCTCGCGCACCATCTCGGTCGCCACCGTCACGTTCATGGTGCACAGCAGGGGCAGCCAGCGATTGGTGGAATCGCAGAACGCCGCGATTTCGCCTTGGGGATCGATGACCGGCTTTTCGGAGCAGGCATAGATTGTCCCACTGGTGCCGAAACTGGCGGTAATCACCCCCGGCCGCGTGTTCCCGGTGCCGATGGCGCCCATCATGTTGTCGCCGCCCCCCGCGCTCACCAGCACTCCGGGGCTCAGATCCAGCGATTTTGCGGTGGCGATCTGCAAACGCCCGGCCGGCTGGTCGCTCCGGATCAATGGAGGCAGTTTGGCGGCGAGTCCGGCGTCGATGGCGTTGAGCGCCGCGCCCGACCATTTTCGTCTGCGCACGTCGAGCAGCGCGGTGCCGCTGGCATCGCCGTATTCCATCACCTTTTCGCCCGTAAGCCAGAAATTGAGGTAATCGTGCGGCAACAGCACGGTCGCGAGCCGCGCAAAGTTCTTCGGCTCGTGTTTCTTGAGCCAAAGAATCTTCGAAGCCGTGAACCCGGGCAGGACCGCGTTGCCCAGGGCGCGGATGGTCTTTTTGGGGCCCCCGAGTTTTTCCGTAATTTCGTCGCATTCCGGGACGGTCGAGGTATCGCACCAGAGTTTGGCCGGGCGAATTACTGCGCCATGTTGATCCAGCGGAACAAAACCGTGCTGTTGGCCGCTCACGCCGATGGCTTTGACCTCGGCGCCGATGGCCTTGGCCTGGCGCAGAGCGCGGCGGATGGCGCTGGCGGTGGCGTCGCGCCAGGTGTGCGGGTGCTGCTCCTTGGCTCCCGGCGGCAGGTTGGGAATCAGATCGTAGGTTTCCGCCGCTGCGGCCAGGACTTTGCCCGTCGTGGCGTCCACCACCAGGGCCTTCGTGGATTGCGTGCCGCTGTCGATGCCAATGACCAGTGTTCTCATGGCGTTTGTTTAACCATGAAATACACGAAATACACGAAAATTCGGTAGTGGCACAGTTTAGCCAAACGGTGGGTGGGGCGAGCGTCCTCGCGAGCCGCAAACCAAACGATTTGCCCGACCAGCGGCTCGCCGGGAGGGCCTCACCAAATCGTGCCACCATCGAAAGGAGCGTGCCGTTGAACAGGGAAGCAAAACGGATTGGCTTTTCGTGTGTTTCGTGTGTTTCATGGTGGCTCAGATGCGTCCTGCTCAATTCAATTTGTGAAGCGCAAAAACCCAACCGGGCGGCGTGCGACATCGTTTATGGTTCTGGGTGTGGGTTCCTTCGCGCACAGCATCGGGCAGGCGTTGAAGGACGCCGGCGCGGCTGTCTCGACTTATCTCACTCGCAACTATGGTTATTTCCCGCCATCGCTCGTCGGACCCACCTGGGCCCGGGAAGCATTCCCGAGTCCTTGCCCGCTTCTAAAACAGCACGGAATCGATTGCGTCATTCCGCAATCGATTGATTGGGCGCAAGCGACCTGGGCGGATGAACTGCTGCGGTCCCGCGTGCCCCTGTTCAGTCCGGTGGGCGAAGCGATGCGGATTGAGCGTGAGCGGGATTTTGCCCGGAAGCTGTGCGCCGAGTTCAAAGTCCCGTTTCCGCAATCCTACGTGGCCTCCAACCGTCTGGAGGCGGAGAAGGTTCTGGCGGCGCACCCGCAACCCTTCGTGATCAAGAATCCGCTTTGCTCGCCCATCAGCCCCGTGCACACCATTCTCTGCGAAACGGTCGGGGACACGCGGGCCTGGCTCAGACAGGTGAATTATGCCGAGGGCGTTTTCCTGCAGGAATACATGGGTCGCGCGGAAGCCGGCCATATCGCGCTGATCAGCGGCGGCGAGATTTATTCGTTGGTCACCAATCAGGAATACAAACGCGCGTTCAACGGCAACATGGGTATCATCGCCGGCGCGCCCTTGGGCGGGTTGGTCGAACGCGATCCGGACGACCAGTACGGTTTGGCGCGGCAACTGATTCACCCGCTCCAACCGTGGCTGCGGCGCGTGAAGTTCAACGGGCCATTACAGGTCACCGCCGTCCGGCGGAACAGGAAATGGCACGTGATCGAATACAACATCCGCATCGGCGTCACCTCCGGCCCCATGATTCTGCGGATGCTGGAGAACCCGGTGGAAACGGTGCTGAAAACAGCGCGGAACAAAAAACTCGATCCGCAGTTCAAGGACGGACTCCATTTCGGCTGTTCGCTGACCCTGGCCGGCTACGGTTATCCCTACGTGCAAGTGCGCGGGCCGCAGTTGCCGCTCGAGGTGGACGGCAAGCTTGACTGTGATGTGTGGTGGAATGAGGTTGCGCGCGACCCGCAGGGTCGTCTCCTGGCCACCGGCCATCGCGTTGCCGACGTGATCGCGCTGGGGCCAACCCTCGCGGCCGCGCTGGCGAAGGCGTACGCCAACATTCGCAAAATCCGCGTCCTCGGCAGCTATTATCGCACTGACATCGGGCAAAGTTTGTGGCCGCCGGGAAAAGTGTGAACCGTTAGTTCGTTACATCGCTAAATCGTCAGAACGTTACAACAGTCTGGGCGGAAAAAGCGATGTAACGCCCTAACGGTTTAATGATTCAACGATTTAACGATTTAACGCTTTAACAAATCCGGGTTTCGTGCTTAAAGAGAACTGTGTTATTTATGGATTTCGACTCCACAGTCTTTCCGTTGCGTCCGGCATGGGTGGAAATTGATCTCGGCGTGCTGCGCCGCAACCTGCAGCTTATTCGCCGGGAACTGCCTCGTTCCGTTCATCTGCTTGCTGTCATCAAAGACGAGGCGTACGGCCATGGCGCGCTGGACGCTGCTCGCTTGGCGCTGGAGGAGGGAGCCTCCTTCCTGGGCCTTAGCACGCTGGAGGAGGCGGTCGCGCTTCGGGATAACGGGATCACCGCCCCGCTGCTGCTCCTGGGCGAACGCCAGGAGGCCGAGTTGCCCTGGTGCGTGGAACAGGACCTCACCGTTTGCGCCAACGAACCGAATACCGTGCGCCAACTGGCCCGGGCCGCCGCGGCCGCCGGCAAATGCGTGCCGGTCCATGTGAAAATCAACACGGGCATGAGCCGCTATGGCGTGCGTTGGGACGAAGCCCTGCCCTTGATCGAGCTCGTTTGTTCGGAACCGGCGCTGCGGCTCGAAGGAGTCATGACCCATTTCGCCCAATCCGACGAGACGGACAAAACGTTCGCCAACCTGCAGATTTCGCGTTTCGACGAGGTGCTCGGCGTGATGGAGTTGCGCGGCATCTCCGCCCGTTTCAAACATCTGTGCAACAGCGGCGGTTTTCTCGATTTGCCTCACGCCCATCGCGACATGGTCCGGGTCGGTATCCTCATGTACGGCATTTTCCCCTCCAGCGTGTGCCGGCGGATCCCGGGCATCGAGCCGGTCATGTCCGTCAAGGCGCGCATCGCCGCCATTCAAACGCTGAAGCCGGGCGAGATGGTCGGCTATGGCATGCGCTACACGGCGCCGGCGGCGCGCCGCATCGCCGTGCTGCCCGTCGGTTATGGCGACGGTTTCCCGCGCGTGCGCAACCAGGGAGCCGCGCTCATTCACGGCCGGCGCGCCCCGCTCATCGGCGGCATCGCCATGGACGCGCTCATGGTGGACATCACCGACATCCCCGAAGCGCAGATGTGGGATGAAGCGGTCATCATGGGCCGCCAGGGCGGCGAAGAAATCACCGTGCACGACCTTGCCAGGTTGAAGAACTCGGTTTCGTACGACGTGCTCACGAGCTGGCGGCTCCGCCTGCGCCGCAAATGCATCAACGGCGAGGCAAAGCCCCGGATTGCAGGTGCCGAAACGGTGTGCGAACCCGAAGCGTTGGCGGTGAAGTAGAAGTCCGAAGTCCAGAGTCCAAGGGCTGGAGCATTCGCCCAAAGTAATTCCCGGACAGGCAGGGACGCGCGGCGCCACGTCCACGGCTGCGCGCAGCGCAGCCCTGCCCGATACGGAAATGAAATAGGGCAACCACTCCAAAGTCCAAAGTCGAAAGCCGGACCCTTGGCCCGGCATCGGTTGCATTGATGTAATGCCCATCTTTTTTCGATTATCTGTTTGCAGAACGGTGTCATAGGATTCCCCCTGTCAGATATGCGAGAAGAACAAATCGCACTGGCCTGAAAGGATCAAATCATGAAAAGCAGAAGTGGATACGTAAGCGCAAAAGGCGCCGCCTGGATGGCATTGGCCCGAGGCCTGTTCGGAGGGCTTCTCGCCGTTCTCTTTGCCTCGGCGCCGGCACTGGCACAGGAAACTCCGGAGAAACCACAGGTTTCGCCAGGGCAGGAAACGCGGCTGGAACAGATGAAAGCCAAAGGACCGAATGCTTCCCTCACGATTCTCCCGGTGCGAGTCGCCGGAAAGCCGTTCGATCGCGTCACCGAAGTCGTCGGGCTCCTGCTCGAGCAGCAAGGCTTGAAGGATATCGAGCTGGGGAAAACAGCCTTCAATCCCGGAGATAAGGCCGACCTGGAACGCACGGCTGTTTCTCTCGGTGAGTTCATCAAGAAGAATCCCGTGGCGACGGATTACGCCCTTTATGCCGAATACAATGGCCACCAAGGCGTGGACGAGTTGCGCGCGCTGGTCGTGGATGAGAGCGGCGCGTTGGTCTGGAGCGACCTGCTGACGCCGCAGGATGAAGCGTGGAAGAAGATGGGCGCCAAACTGGATTTGATGGGATGCTCCGTCCTGCTGGTTCAACGCTTGATGCCACAACTCAGTCTCAATGAACAGACGGCTCAGGCTGCCAAACCCGGCAAGATGGCCAGACTCATGGACCAGAGGAGCGGCCTGCCGCCCGAGGATGAAAGGACGCCTCTTCCTGAACGGCAACAGGAAATGAAGAGACGGTTGCCCCAGGCGACGTTGGCAGTGTTCCCGGCCCGGATTGGCGGACATTTAGTGGGTACCGGAGGCGCCACGAACCTTGTGAAGATGATCGTTGGTGCGGGCTTGTGCGAGGCGACACCTGCAAAGGAGGCGCTCCTGCTCAAAAGTTCCCAGGCGGATCCGAATGAGATGAAGGCGCTGTGGGATCTGGCGCGTGAATTCCGGGATTATGTCAGAAATCATCCCGTGGATGCCGACTATGCTCTCTACGCGGACTATGTCTTCAACTCAAAGCATTGGGAGCAGGGGATCGTGCATTTCGTCGTATGCGATCGGAAAGGCGAGTGGGTGATCGTGGACATGCAAAACTCCCATCATTCCGATTACCAGGACATCCGGCCGACCTCGCGGGAGGACTGCGACAAGCTGCTGGTTAAACGGCTGGAGGGTTACCTGCGTTAGAGCGGATGCCATATTTCGTTTCCGCATCGGGCAGGGCTGCGCTGCGCGCAACTGTGGACGCGGCGCGGCCCTGCTGTTGCCTTCACCAGACGAAATCTCAAATTAAGACACTACCCCAAGGTTCGTTGGAGCCAGGCCCGATTTCGGAATTCCTTTCGGCCGTCGTTCCGTGTTTAATCCCATTAGAAAGATGATTTCCGGCACCTGGTTGAATTGTCCTCTCGTGAAAAAGTGGCGGGCATTTCCGATTCAACAATGTAACGATTCAACGATTTAACGCTGTAACGAAAGATGAAACTCCTGTTCTCCGAGCATAAATCCGACTACGACCATTACCAGTTTCCTTACGCGGTCTGGGCCGTGCCCGAGCCGGGCGAAACGGCGGCGGACCTGTTCAACGCCGGTTTCCTGCCCTCCTCCCGCAATCTCGACCGTTTTTATCTCTGCCGCCACGTTCGGGTGGAACTGGGCAAATTCAAGCCATCGTCCGAAAACCGCCGCATCCTGCGCAAAGGCGCGGGCATCGAAATGAGGCTCGTGGCGCGCGACAAATTTGATTACACGCCCGAACGCCGGCAATGCTACAAAACCTACGCCGACATCAAATTCGGCAAGGATGTAATGTCCAACGAACGGCTCGATTTCCTTTTCGGTTCGCCCATCATCTCCCACCTGCTCGTCTTCACGGACTCGACAAACGGCGCGGAAGTCGGCACAGCCACGCTCTACGTCGAGGGCAGGGACCTTGCCTACTACTATTATGCCTTCTACGACCTCAACTATTACCGCCGCAACCTGGGCATGTTCATGATGACCTCGGCGGTTGCGCTGTTCACCGAACGCGGGTTTGGTCATCTGTACCTCGGAACATGCTACTCGCAAAACGCGCTCTACAAGACGCAGTTTGCCGGCGCGGAGTTCTTCAACGGCTTCCGCTGGTCGGCTGATTTGAAGGAATTGAAATATCTGTTGCGCCGCGACAACCAGGAGACAACCCGGCACCTGCTGGAAACGGACGAATACCGCGACGAATTTTACCGGGGGGACCTCGAAAGTATTGCGGAAGCGAGCGGGTTTCGAGTGAAAGTGAAGTGAACTGCTCAATCGAATGATAATCGGTCGAGGAGGATGTCGCCCCTGACAGAGCTCGTGTGTCTCGAGTGGTTGCCATAATTCATTTCCGCATCGGGTAGGGCTGCGCTGCGCGCAGCCGCGGACGCGACGCAGCGCGTCCCTGCCTATCAGGAAATTACTTCTGGCAAATGCTTTATGCGCGGGCCGTTCCTGCAATGATATCGCTCCTGCCGAAGCTGGATCCGTCTCGGATATTTGCTGCAATGGCATCGATCCCGCGAACCTTCCCGGATGGTTCTCGCGTCCCGCCACAAAACTCCGTTCCACTTTCTTGAGATTGGCGTATGGTCTCTCGTAATGGCCGGCAGCTCTACACCCTTGCCTTCTCGTGGCGCCGCGGGAAACCCGCCGAACCGGTTCGAGACCATCCGCCTTGAACGCGACGCGGACTGGAACCCCGACGATGATCCGCTGCCGCGCACGCTGTTTCTGAAAGACCACAGCCACACCATCGTCGCTTACAACGACAGTCCCGACGTCGGATTCGAAGCCAGCGTCAACCCCTATCGCGGTTGCGAGCACGGCTGCAGCTACTGCTACGCCCGGCCGTTTCACGAGTATCTTGGCTTTTCTTCGGGACTGGATTTCGAAACCAAAATCATGGTGAAGGAAAATGCGCCGAAGCTCCTGCGCGAGGAATTGTCTTCCCCCGGATGGCAGCCAAAAGTCGTCGCCCTGAGCGGTGCCACGGATTGCTACCAGCCGGTTGAGCGGCGCTTGAAACTGACGCGCGGCTGCCTGGAAGTGTTCGCCGAGTTTCGCAACCCGGTCTGCATCGTGACGAAGAATTCCCTGGTCACGCGCGACATTGATCTGCTCAGCGAACTGGCGCGTTACGACGCGGCCGCGGTGTTCGTCTCGCTTACAACACTGGACACCGAACTGCGCCGGGTGATGGAACCCCGCACGTCGCCGCCGGCGGCCCGCCTGGCAGCGCTCGAGGCCCTTGCGCACGCCGGCATTTCCGCCGGCGTGCTGGTGGCGCCGGTTATTCCCGCGCTCACTGATTCTGAAATCCCGGCTTTGATCGAGGCGGCGGTTCAGGCCGGAGCAAAATTCGCCGGCCATGTCACGCTGCGGCTGCCGCATGCGGTGGCGCCGCTGTTCGAGCAATGGATGGCAGCCCATCTTCCCGAAAAGAAAGACCGCGTGCTCCATCGGCTCCGCGCCATGCGCCACGGAAAACTCTATGACACTGAATTTGGAAAGCGCATGCGCGGCGAAGGCATTTTCGCCGAGCAGATCGACGCGCTGTTTGACGTGGCCTGCCGCAAGCACGGCATCTCCGGCGCCGGCCCAAAACTTTCAACGGCGGCCTTTCGCCGGCCGGGTGGAATCCAATCCGAGTTCAGCTTTTGATTGCGCTGGAACGTTCCCGGGCATCTCTCAAAAGCAATTTTCGGATGGGTAGGAACGCGGTGCTCTGCGCCCTGGCCGCGCGCAGCGCAGCCTTGTCCAACGCGGGATGAAATACGGCAACCGCTCGTCAGTAATTTGTGCCCCATCGGGCGCGGTAGAAGCGCGCCGCGTCGGGAACGGGGAAGAACAGGTTGCTGGAGCCGACTGTCAAGGTGTTCGTCGAGATCGGATACCAGGTGAGCAGATCGCCGCTGTACTGAACGAGATAACGCCGTCCCACCTCTCCGTTCAGAGTGAAGGCGAAGGTGTTGCTGGAAGTCATCGAGCTTGCGCTCAGCACCGGGGGCGCCGGCGGCAGAACAGCTCCCGCCGGCAACACAAACAAGGTAATGCTCTGGGCGGGAAGCGTGTTGCTAAGCACGCTCCCGGATAAACTGACGTCGCTCAGGTGAGCGATGGGATTGGTGGAGGTCAGTTGCCACACCTGAGCCGTGCCGGCATTTACAAAATTCGAGAGGTTCATCGTCACTGTCGCGGTGGTGGTCAGTTGTTTGTTGACCACCATCACCGTCAACGCGCCGTCGGACGATCGTACCGAAGCGAAAGAGGAAACCAGGTCCACGTTCGTGGAGACGGTGTCAGAGACGCTGACATCGCCGAAGGTGGACTTGTTGCCGTCGTAATTCCGGTACATTTTCATCGCGTTATAGGTTGGCGAGCCCATGTCGGGGGTGGTCCAACGGGTCGCCAGGTCCAGGCCTTCGCGGCCGAAGATGCCGAGAATATCCGCCTGGGCCGTCGCGCCATTAATATTCGTTTCCGCGCCCCAATTGTATTCGGTGACACCGATCCTGGTGCCCGGATAGTAGCTGGCCACCCAGTTCTTCATGCGGGGGATCAACATGATGATCGAGTTGATCCAGCTCGGATCGACGTAGTTGGTGTCCCAAAACACGCGGGTGGACTGGTTGCGGAGCAAGGCGGTGCTGGTAGAGATGTCGCTGCCGCTCGACACGTTGCCTTCAGCGGGATAGCAATGGAGCGTGAAACAATCCAAAAGCCGCTGGCCTGTGCCGAGGTCGTGCTGCTGAATCTGATACAACAGCCAGGGGCAATAATCCCAGCCGCCATTCAGGGCGCGATCGTTGCCCCCGGGGTTCTGGATATCGTAACCGCTGTTGAAATAGCCGGGCCACCCCCATTCCTCCGGCGCACAAACCAGGACATTGGGATCGTTGGACTTCACCATGCCGGCATAGAGCAATATGTCTCCCAGGATTTCCTGCATCCTTGCGCCCACCGGATGGACATCCTGATGCGTCGATTGCCAAAGGCTGTGTTCATTGTCCATGATGTAATAGGGCACGCCGCCGTTGGTTGACGCGCCCCAGCGGCTGATCAAATGCTGAACGTAGGTCTGTTGAAAAGCGGCATTCGTGGGGAAGTTGGCGTCGTTAGGATCGTTGTTCGTGATCGCGTTTCCTGAAGGAGAACTCTGGCCGTTGCCGGCGTCAGGCAGCCAGGGATCCGTCGAGGTCTGAGGGCCATACTTGGCCACGGAGTAGCTGTAGAGGATCGCGCGGTTCGTCCCCAGCTTGGGCATCCAGCCGATCATGGGGATCGTGATCATGGGCTGGGCGCCGGCGCTCACGCTGTTGGCGACATGCGTGTCCGCCGAGGCTCCCGCGACGGAACTGGAGTCGGGATAGCTCTCGAAGTACCAGTCTGCGTCCAGGTTATGGGCATTGATCAGCCAGTTGTATCGCGTTTCGTTGTTGCCACCCGAACGGTTGATCGTGAAATTCAAATCCAGCAACTGATTGGAACTGGCGAAGGCGGTTCCGTAAACCAGCGGACTGATTGCGTGCCGATTCGATTGGGCGTCCACAGCGAGGGAGGCAAGAATGTTGGTCGGGGGCGGTATGCCCTGCAATACGATGTCATCCACGTAGTAGGTGGGCGCCGACGACGAACCGCTTCGATCCTGAATTGAGAACCTGGCAAAGTCCGTTCGGTTGGCGACACCCAACGCACTCATTGATAGATTGAATTGCTGCCAGGTACTTGTGGCCAACGCAGGCAGCGAAACTGCCGGATGGCTGGTGCCCAAGGGTGCTTCGGCATACACTTGCAACAATTGTCCCCCGCTGGCGCCGCCATTGATCCAGAAGGTGAGATTGGTATAGGCGGTGGTGTCGGTGCCAGCGCGTTCGAGCGACAATGCGCCATATGCCCCCGTAAGGGTCACGGCGATGGAACTGGAGCCGGAGTGGACTGGGCTGTTGTCGCTGAAATTTCTGGTCGTGCTCCAGCTCCAGTCGGCCCAACTGTTTTCGAGTGCGTCGTCGTAAACCACCATGTTCTGTTGGGCAGCGGCCCTGCAGATCATGACGCTCCACAGCAAAAAACTCAGCCATCGCCAACCACCTGCCAGATGTTGACGAGAAACGTGGAGCATGTCGCAAAGAAGATTCTGGGCGGAGAAGCGAGAGCTGTCGGCATTCATAACTCTAAGTCTGAGGTTCGTCACGCAATTTGGCTAACTGTATTCTGTCTTTTCGTCAGCCGGAATTGCGCGGTAAGATTCGTCAATCCAAAGTCTTTGAGTACCAAACTGCGGTAATGTTACCACACGACCGCGCGCCCGGCGAGCCAATTGTAGCGTCGCCCGATGATTATTGCGGCCAGGGCGCCATGGCGCGGTAGAACTGCACCGTGTCCAGGACCGGAAAGACATAGCTGTTCGAGCTGGTCGTGAGTGTGTTCGTCTGAATTGACGGCCAATTGGTAGTTGGGACGGTCAGATCCGTGCTAAACAAAATGACATAGTTCAGGCCAGCCACCCCGTTCGTCAACCAGAAGGTGACGGTGTTGGTGGAAGTCATCGCGAAGGTCGTCAGGACCGGAGCCGGAGGCGGAGTGACAACGCCGGGCGGCAATACAAACAAGGTGATGCTCTGGGCCGGAACAGTATTGCTCAAAACGCTTCCCGAGAAGTTGATATTGCTCAACTGGCTGATGACATTGTTGGCAGTGAGCTGCCATACTTGAGCCGAGCCGGTATTCACAAAATTCGCCAGGTTGATGGTCAGAGCGGCGGAAGCGGTCAATTGCTTGTTGACCACCATCACAGTCATGGCTCCGTCGCTGGAGCGCACGGCGGCGAACGAGGAAACGTAATCCACATTCGTGGAGACGGTGTCTGAAACACTTGTATCGCCGAAGGTGGATTTGTTGCCGTCGTAGTTGCGATACATTTTCATCGCGTTGTAAGTGGGCGTGCCCGAGGCGGGCTCCGTCCAGCGTGTGGCCAGGTCCAGACCCTGGCTGCCGAAAATCCCGAGAATGTCCGCCTGGGCAGTGGCGCCGTTGATATTGGTTTCTGCGCCCCAGTTGTATTCAGTGACGCCGATTTTGGTGCCCGGATAATAGGCGGCCACCCAGCTCTTCATGCGCGGGATCAGCATGATCACGCTGTTTATCCAACTGGGGTCCGTATAGTTCGTATCCCAGAACACGCGAGTGGTCTGATTGCGGAGAAGTGCTGTCGTCGTGGAGATATCACTGCCGCTTCCCACGTCGCCCTCCTGCGGATAGCAATGAAGAGTGAAGTAATCCAGCGATCGTTGGCCGGCGCCGATACCATTATTGGTGGAATCATATTGGTGGAGTTGGTTCAACAGCCATGGGCAATAATCCCAGCCACCGTTGGCGGCGCGGTCATGACCGCCGGAATTTTGTTGGTCGTAACCGCTGTTGAAATAACCGCCCCAACCCCATTCTTCCGGTGCCAAAACCAGCGCGTTGGGGTCGTTGGATTTCACGAGGGTGGCATTAGTCACGATATCACCGAAGATCTCC